>Ga0136589_1000188_pt1 | contig 32195 bp, 37 predicted proteins | sample AntRauMFilla3764_FD_104640 | JGI IMG/M metagenome (GOLD analysis project Ga0136589, IMG submission 104640) | Saline lake microbial communities from Rauer Islands, Antarctica - Metagenome Filla 3 #764 | ecosystem: Environmental > Aquatic > Non-marine Saline and Alkaline > Saline | place...
AATCCTCAGAGAAGGCACCGCTACCGTTTGATATGACCACACTGCAGCAATATTGCGCCAACCGGTGGGGGTACGACGCGTCTAAAACCTTAAAGGCGGCTCAGGAGCTGTACGAGACCCATACGGTGATCACTTACCCACGATCGGACTGTAAGTTTCTCCCTGATTCCCAGTTTCCTCAGGTGCCGGCCATTCTCAAGGCGCTCGTTGAAGGCGACCCGGAACTGGAATCAAGAGTGGGGCTGGCGAATACAACCAAAAAGCCGGCTGCCTATAACACTGAGAAAGTTGGAGCTCACCACGCAATCATTCCTACCACCAAGGCGGTGGCGTACAAATCGCTTCCTGAAACCGAAAGGAACGTCTTTGATGCCGTCAGGCTTCGTTTTCTCGCGAATTTCTGTGCACCGTTCAAGTCGGAAAAAACGCGGGTTGAGCTGACCTGTGTTGAACATACCTTTCTGGCATCCGGCTCTGTGCCAATTGATCAGGGCTGGAAGGCCATTTACAACGGGGACGCAGACGCTGCTGAACCCAAGGATGATGACGGCGAAGAAGACGAAGGCGTGGGTACCGCCACCCTGCCCCAGCTGACCGAGGGTGAGTCAGGCAAGGTTGATGGTGTGCAGCCCCGGACGAAACAGACTCAGGCGCCAAAGCCGTTCACCGTCAGCACGCTGCTTGGCGCCATGAACAACGTATCGAGGTTCGTCGACGAGCCAGAGCTCAAGAAGATACTGGATGAGAAAGACGGGATCGGCACCCAGGGGACCCGGGCCGCCATTTTGGACAACGCCTTTCGTTACAACTACCTCAAGCGCTCAAAGAAACAGATAGTGGCTACAGAGAAAGCCTACGGAATGCTCAAGATCGTGCCTCCGGCGATCGCCTCACCAGGTATGACCGCGGGCTGGGAAAAGCAGCTCGATAAGATTGCGCGGGGAGAGATCACACTTGAGGAGTTTGAGGCAAAGATTGAGCGATGGTTGAGGGCTTTGGTTGCCCAGGGCGTGGTTAATGTTCAAAACAATGAGTTGGGCGCTACCAAGGCGGATTTCGGCGACTCCGGAGTGGATGATTCTGCCTATCCGTGCCTTTCCTGCGGCGGGGCCATGCGCCGGATCAAGGGCGGGTATGGCTTTTTCTGGGGGTGCCAGGATCGGGACAAGTGCGGGGCGACCTTCCCAGATGTGAAAGGCAAGCCTCAGAAGCGCGAAAAACAACCGGATACCGTTCCGGACTGCCCGGACTGTGGTAAGCCGATGAGGCTTCGCCAGGGCGGCAAAAGCAAGGGTAAAGGCAAAGGCAAATCCAAGCCGTCGTCTTTCTGGGGTTGCAGTGGGTACCCGGATTGCAAAAAGACTATGCCATGCGAGTCTTAAGAGCTTGACTTGAACACCTTGCAAGGTGTATTATTTTAATTCGGTTTACGGTTAGATATTTCAATTTTTAGGAGAGCGGTTATGGCAGGGCGTGGAGTCAATAAAACCATATTGATTGGTAACTTAGGAGCTGATCCTGAGACTCGTTATACCCCAAACGGCAACGCGGTTTGCAACCTCAATCTGGCTACTGACGAAAGCTATAAAGACCGTCAAAGTGGTCAACTGGTTCCCAAAACCGAATGGCACCGGGTGGTGATGTTCGGGAAGATTGCCGAAGTCGCGGGCCAGTACCTGCGCAAAGGCTCGAAGGTCTATATTGAGGGCAAGCTCCAGACCCGCAAGTGGCAGAACAAAGAGGGCCAAGACGTTTATACCACCGAGGTCGTGGTCGACATCAACGGCCAGATGCAGATGCTCGACAGTCGGGGTGCTGACAGCGGTAACAATCAGGGTGCCCCACAGGGACGTCCGCAAGGGGCGGGCAATCCGGCACCGGCGCAGACTACGGGTAATCCGCAATCAGGCGGTGGCAATCAAGGCCAGCAAGGTGGAATGGCAGAGCCAACTGATGATTTTGACGACGTGCCATTTTAAGACGTTTTAAATCAACAGGTTACGTAATTAAGTGACCTCGCTTGGCGGGGTTTTTCTTTGCGCGATCTCCGGCCCCTACCCATCGCCTTCGCTGTAATCTGGGCTTGCAAAATTAGGCCAATGTCATACAATCGTTTTCGTCTCAGGCGGTTTCTGCATACGTTCAGCTACGCGTGTAGTCTCCTGCTTGTTTGTCCTAACCTACAACAAAATGGGCCGCCTGGGACACCTCTCTACCTGCAGTACTACCACATTCTCAATGCATTTTGACTATAGCCTCAGTTACTTTGATCCAAGGCTTTAATTGTCTATTTTGTGGTATCAACCCACTCTATTGCGATCGCGCATGCGAGGTGAGCCACTTGGTCAAGGAACAGGTTTTCCCAGAATTCAAAGGCGGGCTAAGTGACAGCGTCCTGGCCCAAAAGCGTTTTCAAAAAGAAGCGAATGAACTTCTTGATGAGATCGGCCAGTCCCTAGAGGGTAGGCGAGTTATCCGACACTATGAGATCGATGGGTTTCCTCCAGTCAAATCCGATCCAGGAGAGGTAACGGCTGTTTATTTTAACCGGGCTCACGCTCGAAGCGTTTTTGTCTGGATTGGTCAGTCTATGGGCTCAGCGCGTCATGACGACCTTTCCTGCACTATACAGCTCAGGGCAAAACCTGCTGTTGGCGAGCCTGGCGCCCGGCACAGCCAAAAACTGTCAACGGTTCGGCAAGTTGACATCCGCCATGACTCGATCCGGGATAAGATTGTGGAGTTGCTTCAAGAGGACGCAGGACTAACTTGCCTATAATCCATTTTAATCTTATCTTTTTCGGCATTTCGGTTTACTTGGCATCAAATTAATATTAGCATTCAGTTGTCTTGAGCGGAACTCCACTGCCTGGACACGCCGGGGGCGGTTTTCTCCTTGCTAACCTAACCGTAAGCTCCAGCCCCCGGTTTTATTTCTTCAAAGGTTAGGTACGAAAGATCATTAATGAGTTGCCGGACGCGGCTCAACCCAGTTTTCTGGGGGTGCAGACTGGACAACCCTCTGACACGCACACCCCCAGGAATTTTCAGAACCCGCTCATCTCACCAGGTGATCGGGTTTTTCTTTCTGGCGGCGCGAATCATGAAAACGAAAAGCACCGGTCAACCTGCCAAGTCAGTCGCAAGCAGGTCCAAAACATGGGGCGCGATCTTGGCGATCTCTTTGCTGGCGGTCTCCGGTGGCGCTGTCCTGGCCAACGTGTTTCTCGACTGGGCTTCACGGCACCAGACGGTAGATTCGCCGATTGTCGCTGCTGCTGTCGAACCGTTTGTGCCGGCGCCCGCCGTCGCCAACTTCTCACAAATTCAAGCTTGCATCATTTCAAAAGATAAGCAGCTCCGGGTCACCATGTACCTGGCCAACACTGATGCGCTGCGGGCAAAAGGTCTTCAGGGTGTTTCAGGCTTACCGCCCATGACCGGAATGCTCTTTGTCTATGAGTCCAAACGCTCGCCCGAAGCCAAGTTCTGGATGTATGAAACCTCAATGAATCTGGACATCGCTTACCTTGATGAACAAGGGTTCATCCGGACCATTCAGCAAATGCCAGCCTGTAACGGGGATCGAGATACTTGCCCTACCTATCCTGCCGGCGTGCCATTTCTTGCGGCCGCTGAATTCCCTCAAGGCTTTTTCCGGCGTAACGGAATTACGGTAGGTGATCGCCTGTCTGCAGATTACTTTTCAGACTGTCAGCAGGATCCGCCAGCTTCGTAATCATTAACCCAGGGCCTGCGGCCCTTTTGTTGTGCACCAAGGCCTTGTGGCGTAGCCACCGGCTGCGCCGGTAAAATAACTTAGATATACACCTTGCACGGTGTTTTTATTCTGGTAGAATTGTTTGCAGGTTAGGCAAAACACAGGCAGGACATTATGAGCTATTCCGCAAATCGCACAGAAGTCTCGCTCTACTCAGGGCGCTACGTTGATCTTTTAAATCCAAGACCGGAATCCTTCGTGATCGAGGATATTGCCCGTGGTCTGGCGAACAACTGCCGGTTCAACGGCCAGTGCAGCGAATTTTATTCCGTGGCCCAGCACAGCGTACTGGTCAGCCACTTGGTGCCGGACGAATATAAAATGGCTGCTTTGCTTCATGATTCCGCAGAAAGCGTCGCTCCTGATTTTACCTCCCCATTAAAGAGGATGATGCCGGAGTTCAAGGTTATCGAGGACCGCCTTGAGGCCGCCATATTCGCCCGTTTCGGTCTGCCCTTCCCGATGCCCACCGACATGAAAGATGCGGTCAAGCGAGCCGACTTGCAGGCGCTGGCGACCGAACGTCGTGATGTGACCCCTTGGGGCGCTGACTACTGGCCGCTAATGGGTGATGTTAAGCCGCTACCCATCAAAATTGTTGGGCTGAACAGCCGTGACGCCTACAACCAATTCATGGATCGGTTCTACGAGCTGGCGGACTCCCTTATCTTCAGTTCGGAGAGCGCACAGTAACCAGCACTGACCGAATATCTCACCATCTACCCGCTAATCCAGGCGGGTATTTTTTTGCCCAAAATTCCCTCCGAGTGGGCGAAAAGCGCCCTTTATTGTGCACTGAGGCCGGGTGGCTGCGCACCGGCTGCGCCGGGAATTATACTCTTTAGATACACCTTGCGAGGTGTCTCTGTTCTGGTACAATAGGTTCAGGTTAGGAAAACAAACGCAGGAGATACCAAAGTGGCAAACGTAACCATCGCGCTAGACGCACAACTTCATTTTACAAACAGCGCCTTGTCTCGCCAGGAGCTGCTGGATCAGGTCAAAAGCGCCATCCAGTACGTCATCTGTGAGGACATCGGCGTAATGGACGGCGCAGACCTGAGCAGCTTCAGCATGGACGCCCTGTCCAACCCGGATTCTCTTATCCCTGCGGCGACCGCCAGACTGGTCAGCGAAGGCAATTCAGACGCCCTCGCCCAGGCAAAGGCCAAGTACGGACTGATGTCACCCACTGACTTCATCGAAGACCTTTCGGGCTCTCAGCAATTGCTTGAGTTCGTCGGTTATTCACTCGCCAGTGGAGGTGCTGCGTAATGGCCAAGCAAATAACCAGCAATGAACTCGCTGAGATTGTTACCGGCCTGCTTATTAAGCCGGATTTGTTCGGCGAGCTTGATAGCCCGGAGAAGCACGACGAGTTTATTGAGGCCATCGGGCAGGTGGTGGCTAACTTCTGCGGGGGGGATATTGGTGGCGTCAGCCCAGCGGATGTACCCGAAAACCAGTGGCCAAATGACGTTATGACGTCCTACTTAAGCGTGTGGCCCAACGACTCCCTTCCATCGCTTGAAGGCTGTATCTGGGCCCCCTATGACCCCGACGGCTGGGAAGATCATACCAACGAAGAATTTGAGCTGTGCCCGGGTGAGCCGGTGAGCCTGATTAAAACTGAAGATGTTCGCCAAACCATTTACACGTTGATGGCAAGCGTTCGTCGCGCCCAGGACGAGGCGGGTTACTGATGGACGTCGGCGCCGAAGCGTCCACCCCGCGTGAAGGACGATCGGCACCGGCCATTGGTGACCGCGTGCGGGTCTATCGGAACCTGCCGTTATTCAAGCATCGCGTGTTTAGCATTATGGCCATGAGCGGGCCTTGCAAGGGCCTGGTTCTCGGATATTCGCGAGTCGTCGGGCTTGAGCGGGTGACTTTTAAGGTTTCCGAGGCCACCCGGCAAAAGGTGATCGCCAAAAACTGCAGAACCGTTCACGCGTTCGCGGAAGGCTACATCGCCTCTTTGTCGAGCACGCTGCCGGACTCCTGCCAGGGCGAAGATGTCGGAAAGATAACTTATAATTCGTTTCTTTCTGGCCATTTCTACGACCGTTCGAATCCGGGCAATCCCGTGAAGACGGCGGACGAAATTTACACATGGGGGGCAGACCTTCTCTGCCTGGATCAGAGGTAACACGATGGAAATCTGCGTAATTGATACCGAAACCACAGGCCTCTGCGTCGACAACGATGAGATCCTTGAGATTGCCATCATCGATAGCAATGGCGAAGTGCTCATGAACACCCTGGTCCGCCCCGAGCAGCGCACCAGTTGGCCAGAAGCGCAGCGAATACACGGCATCTCACCTCAGGACGTTGAAAGCGCCCCGACGCTGGCGCAAATCAAAGATGAGATCCGGGAAATAGTGGCCGGTCGCATTGTGGTCATCTACAACGCTGAGTACGATCAGGCCATGCTCGGCGACTGCATAGGCACGGCTGAGGATGTGATGTGCTGCAAGATTGGCTTTATGCAGGAGTACGCCTTTATTTTTGAGGAGACTGAACGGTGGCACAAGCTGGTCAGTGCGGCTCACTACGTCGACCATGACTGGGGACAGGATGCCGCACACCGGGCCATCTATAACGCCAACGCCACCCTTTCTGTCTGGCGCTGGCTGCACCGACAGTATCCTGCTGCATATCCAGTGAAGCGAGACAAACTGAAAAGGGCTTAACCCATGGCGACTCCAACACAGAGCGATCCACGAAAACCGGTCAGGCCAGAGGGCGACGCTGGCTCCAACTGGGCTCACTGCTGCTCATGCGGTCGCGGCGATGGAAAATTAAGAGATATCCGACACGCAGAGCATTGCATCAGCAACAGACCGGTCACCAGTGGCTGTCATTAAGCGTCGAGGGCGACTCCAAGAAGTGGAGGCCGCCCCGGCGCAGCCAAAACCTCAAACACTGCACGACCAGCTTGTTGAACGTGCCAGACGCTGGCTTAAAGGTACTTGTGGCTGTAGTGCTGTACTGACGGAGCTTAGAGCGTTTACCGGCTCCGGGGAGTGTCCCGATGCCATTGGCTGGCGGGCGGAGTACTCTATCTCGATCGAGTGCAAAACATCCCGGGCCGACTTCCTGGCTGATCGCAAGAAGCCTTTTAGATGCGACAGGGCTCTGGGGGTGGGCACGTATCGATTTTATTTATGTCCGCCTGACCTGATTGCACCGGAGGAGCTGCCAGATGGCTGGGGCCTTTTGTACGCAGGGGAGAAGCAAATCAGGCGGGTAGCCGGACCAATTGGCAACGCCTGGAGCCATGGAGACAACAAGCGATTCATTAATGCCCGCAACCAGGACGCCGAGATAGCCATGCTGGTCAGTGCTCATCGACGATCCGCATCACCGTAGCCAAAAAGCCTACCTTATCGAGATTTCACAGCCCGTTTGTCGGGCTTTTTGCTGTCTGAACAAAACCAAAGCTCCAACATCTGGGCGCAGGGCGCCCTTTCTTGTGCACTAAGGCCTTGTGGCATAGCCACCGGCTGGCGCCGGGTATATCTCGGTCATATTAATACACCTTGCGCGGTGTTTTCGGTATAATGAGTTCTGGTTAGGAGCAATCAACAGGAGAATCCATGACTCACTACCCCACATTGATCGTTCAACTCGCAAACGGCATGGCCGCTTCCTCTCATTTGTTCTTCGACATTGGCTCGGACTACGAGCAGTCACCTCACAGAGCTTTTGACCAATTCAGCGCAGTTGCCTCTGCGTACCCGGAATCAGACGTAATGCCGGAGGGTTTGGGAGCGTGGACCCATAACGAGGGTTGCACAAACGGTGAAGTCCTCGAGCGGATGAAAGTAGCGTCAGGCGAGATTCAAAAAATGCTGCAGGCGCTTCAATCAGCCACCAAAGAAGGGCTGGTACAGGCCGCCATCAACGACAACCTGCCCCAAGATTTTAACGATCTGGATATGGACCTTATCGCCAGTCGTGGCTGCGAAACGCTTGAGAATAATGATTTGCTGGATGAGATTTTCGCGCTTACAGAAATCGAATCCAGTGACACTCAGGTGCTGACTGACAAGCAGTCCAGACGCTACCTCGAAATCTGGGAAACCCTTAAAGAACGTGAAGTCGACATCCCCTTCGGCGTGGAGATCTGAATTATGACCCCAACAATTTCTTTCAACGGAATCACTACTGTAAGCCGCCTTCGTAATGGCTATGTCAAAACTACTGCGGTTGACCTGATGGACCTGACCCAGCGATCCGACACGGATGTGGGCGTGGTTCAACGAGTCCTGCAGATCCAGCCAATTACAAGCCGTAATAGTCTGGCCACCGGCTACATTGAGCTGCCTTTCAATGAAGAAGTCCTGCGGGCACTGGCGGTCGAGTTGATCGCGAAGGCCGATTCACTGGCAGAGGGCTCCATGAAAATCCAGATTGAGGCCATGCGAGCGGTCATCGACCATGAGATGGAAGCGCAGTCCATGGCCCACGAAGACATGATCGATCTACTGGATGAGATGGTTCATCAGACTCACGGGGACGATACCGCCGCGTTCATCAACAACCAGGGCATCGATGACCAACTGGAAGCTCTCATCTCCAATGGATGCAGAACCGCCCTGATGCGCCGTCTTTGCGTTCTGGGGATTCACGATCTCAAGAGGCTGAACGATATTCACGATCAGATGATTTTCGAACTGACCAATCAGGGCGAAACCGAGGTGGCGTCATGAGCCAGTCGCCGCGCACCGTATCGGTCACGCTTAATCACCGGGACGACGATGGCATGGTGGTCGATTCATCGACCGAGCAGGTTGAAGACCAACTCGTATCCGATATCGTGGACCGATCGGCTCAATTGCTGGTGGTCCTTCGCCAGATCGCCGAAGGAAACAGCGGAGAAACAGCTTTCGATGAAGCTCTGTGCGATCTTGAGGAAACCCTGATGGCGGCCAACCTGGTCCCAGACGGCGGACTTCCGGCAATCAAATTCAGCTAGTCCAGAGGCCCGGTATCATCCGGGCCTTTTTACGCCTGCCCATAGACCGTCAACTTTGCGACATTGGGCGAGGCATATCACTAAATAGTGCTTTTTTCGCATAGCCACCTGTCTGTTAATTGAACCCATCTAGCAAGGCACTCTCATGACTACAGATAGAACCAGCATGATCCCATTTATGTTGTGGCTTTTAGCTCTAAGCACGATCGGCAGTAGCGTCTAGATAATCGGCCACCAAGCCTACGGAAATCAGCAGAAGGACTTTGAAGTTGAGAGGATCCGACAGGCAATCACCGTTGCCAGAAATCTGCCGTCAAATGTTCTGCCTCCAGAAGCGTATTGGGCATTGGCCGTGAAGGCGGAAGGCAACCACACTGACAACGGATGGAACTATGACAACGGTTTCATTTACAACCAATTCCAGGGCGCTGTGTTATTGCTTCCGCCGATCAATGAAACCCTGCCGTGGACCTTCAGCACGACTGCAATCCCGTCAGACTGGTGCAGACCAATTCTCACAAATCTGATTCAGACCCATGGCAAATATGTGAGCACCGGAACAGGATACAGCTTCACCAATATTTCTGAGCCGGGTGTTTCAATCGACGTTCCCAGAGTAAGCGAAGCCTGCTCAATGGATGATGCACAGCAGATCAACGTAGCTATTTTCTCCAACCGCTAAATCACGTTCGATTCTTTGAACTCACCTTAGACCCGGTTAATCCGGGTTTTCTTGTGTCTGGCGTTCCGCCAGCCTGGGCGCTGCGCACCCTTTATTGTGCACTGAGGCCGGCGTGGCGTAGCCACCGGCTGCGCCGGGGGAACCATGAAGATTTAATACACCTTGCGCGGTGTTCTTTCTGGTATAATTAGAGCCATAACGAACCTGATAAGGATTACTCAAAATGGCTGAAGATGCCCCCGAAACAATCGAAATTGGCTCTGCCTCTGTCACATCTTGCGGCGTTAGTGTTGCCACGTTTCAAAAGCTCAATCGCACGTTCGACCTGTTCACCCGATGCGACGTGAAAACCGAGGTTATCCTCGATTTGCAGGGGTGGGACGACGAGCAGCTTGCGATGGTCTGGGGCGTTTTGAATCAAGAGCTGCCCGAATACGGCGATTTCCTGTACTTCTACATTCTGGACTGAGGTTTTTATGTCTGAGCAAACTGTCACAATCACCACCGTCGCCCTCGTTGGCATTCAGAACATATTGAATGACCTGGGCCGAGGTCAAACGCCGTTCCCGGGCGAAACCGAGCAAGCTCTCAAGCAGGTCAACGATCTGCTGGATACTGCCGGCGCCAGCGGGCTTATGAAAGGCCTGTATCGCTGCACCAGTTGCCACCATAAGTGGACCGTTGTTGACGACCTCAACGACGCCAAGGCGTGTCCGACCTGCACGCAGCCCGACATAGAGCCTTATTGCAGTGGCGACCTCTCCCTGATCGATGGCCAGGCCCTGCGAGCCCTGTCTGAGCATGAGCGTCGTTATCCGGCACCGGAGGAGTTCGGCACCTACAGCGTCGAAGTGCAGCGTACGGCCGTACGGATCAAAGAATTCGAGATCGAAGGCGCCGTGGGCCCTGCTACCGCCGAGCTTGAGGCTCTTATACGCTCACCGGATGCAACGTTCAGCAGCGACCTGACCGCTGAATACGAGGTGGAGGGCCATCATTTTGAGCCGGCCGTCGAAATTGGAGGCCACTATCTCTGGAACGATCCGGACCCGGAGACAGATTGCAGCGGGCCGGTAGAAGTAACCGCCATGGCCGGTGAAGAAATCTTCTGTACCCATCTCATTGGGGGTGGTCAGGTCACGGCGCTGGTGAGCGAGCTCGCTCCCATGTCCGAAAACACATCCGCCAGCACAGTCACCAACTAACAGGAACCAAGCATGGATACATCCAACGTAGTAAAAGTCATGGTTCCTTGCGGGGGATCAGTACTGAACGACACACCCGGCTTTGCCGTTTTCGAGGTGGATCAGCCCCTGCTGGACCGTATCATCCAATTACTGCAACTGGCGTGCAGCCATGAGCTCTCGGAGGCTCGTTTCACCCTGGATGTTGAGTACCCGGATGGCGACTACGATTTCTCCATTCCGGAATTGGTGGTGGTGCCTGGAGGGCAGATCTCGGTATCCGCCCTATTTTCGGCGTATGAAGTCGAAGCGCCGATCGATACGCGGGCGATCAGCATTGAAAGTCTGGTAGCGGGCTATGCCAGCGCCAGCGATGGGGATCTGGTCTTTCTAGGTGACGACTGGATCGAGTGCACGACTGGCAGTTTTTATGACTGGGGCATCGAAGACAACCCCTTGGGCTACCAGGTCTACCATGAGGGTCGAGATGAATACTTCGGGGGGTATGGATCTGCGGATGTCTTTACATCCAAACGGGCTCGTGCAGATCTTGTTGAAGCTAGGGGGTTCGATAAAGGCTGGTCTTTGAATGTGGTCTATCCCCACGAAATTTTTGAGCCTCGCATCCACCGAGCCGCCTAGCGCCGGCAGTTACTGCAACCAAAAAAAGGCCCACGCACTGCCTGGGCCTTTTCTTTTGCACTTTGTCTGAAATTCTATCAGAAGCTTTTGGATGCACCGATCGAAAAGCCGGTGATTTCGTCTTCGTCTTTGTCGTACCAGTTCATGTATTCCAGATTGATCGAAATTCCTTCCGCTACAGCCAGATCGACACCAAGGCCAAAAGAGGTATCGGTTTCAGCACTGCTCTGGGAAACGATGCCTGACGCACTTGCTTTCAGCTCGCCCCGGGTGATGCCTGCAATCACATACGGGTATAGATTTTTCGTAACCGGGTAGCCGCCGCGAATATAACCACCGGCCAATGTCTCCAGCTCGACGTTTACCGATGTGCCGCTGACATTCACGTTATCGTCACCGAGGCCAACACCAAGACGTATTTCACCGGAAACATATTCGTTGAGAAAACCACCTACCTTCACGATACCAGCCGTTAAATCAGCGGTTTCATCAACAGAGTCAACGCTGTATTCAAGCAGGGCAAGGTTGGCGCCGAAATAGCCTTGTTCGGCGGCTGTGGCTGAACCTGCGCTGAGTAGGCTTGCAGTACCTACCGCGAGGGCGGCGTACGTCATTCTGGCTTTTAACGTCATAAAAACTCCGAAACATTCATTTTGAACCGGCCGATTTGAATCAGCGCGACTGCGATCGACCGCTGGACTGCCGGGCCCTGGTGCGTTCTGACGGCCCGCCTCATTGATAAAACAATAAGGACTCCAAGGCTATCACAAAAGATCGGGCGAAACCCGCCCTTTGTTGTGCACCAAGGCCTTGTGGCGTAGCCACCGGCTACGCCGGGGCGGGATTCTATGCCGTACACCTTGCGAGGTGTAGTTAATATGATAGAATTATTTCCATATTCAGACAACACCTAAGAGGTTCCCATGCTCACAATCAATGATGTCCTTTCCCTGGTTAACGTGTGCCTCAGATCCGGACAGTTAGAGGATCAGCAATGGGGAGCGCCTCAAGGTATTGCCCAAGACGATTGGTGCCTGGCGCTGAATAAAGCCGTGGCAGATGGCTTCTTGCTGCAAGTGGCAGGACAAACTGGCTTCCAGTATTTCCTGGCCGGCTCTTTTGTGGTTGTCGACGGCGACCTCTACCGGGTGCTTGCCACTGGTTCCGAGCGTGAAACTGAGACGTTCGTTAATGCCGCCAGCGTTACGCGCTTCAACCAGCATCACAATGGCCGGAGCCCGCACATGATTTCTTGCTTTGTCCCCAGCGCCACACTGAGAAAGGCCTCTTCTTTCCCCCAGGCAGACAGCGTTGAGGAAGTGATTCGGGCCGCTTTTGACGACTATGAAGGCGTTCGGATGAGTATCCCGGCGCCAATCAGCATTGCTTACCGTGGAGTTGTGGGCAATTTCATGGTCACCATCAAGAAACGACAGGACCATGATCGCCCCCGGCCAGCCCTTCACATTACTCAACTGCTGGCGGGTCGACTGCTGGACGCCCTGCCAGTTGGATATGTCGAGCACCATTACCGGCTTACCCACCAAAACGAATTGATTCCAACGTCTCTGCCTTGCGAGCCCAGAGAGAGCTTCCTGGAGCAGTGGCAAGCCGCTGGACTGACCTTGCCCACATTGCCCGCTGAGACCCAGATGCCGCCAGCCAGAGCTGGCGCATAGGCCTCAGGGCACATCCACCCCTTACCAACGAACGACACACTTTATTTTTCGAGGTTTCAACATGACACAACTAACCATCGGACCAACTGCCGCCCTACGGGCAATGATACTGCACATGCACGCTATTGAGGTGACCGAGGCCGACAGCGATTCGAACCGCTTTGAGCGTACGGTTACCGAGGAAATGCTTACCAAGATGGGGCGGGCGGCAGACTTCGCAGCCCAGGAAACTGCCGTCGTGGTTTTGGATTGCACCCTGAAAAATGCTGAGGGCCCGGCTGCTGACACCGAAATCCTTATTCATTCGAGTGGCAGCATCACCGTAACGCAGCATGTCCGCGTGCGTCACTCTCACCCGGTGGTCATGGAGAGCACGGGCTATTTCACAGTAGAGAGCCTGCGCCGGGCCTTTGAGATAGCAACGACAGATGGGGCCTTCGATGTGTTTTGCCCCCGCGAGAACTCTGCCCTGTACCTGGTTGAGACAACCCGATTGGAGAGCGACGACGAGGTGAAAGAGGACTGCACACTCACTGACTTGATCGATGAAAACATGGATGAGATCCATCAAGGTGATGAGTTCTGGTTAGCAACAGCCGATCACGCATGCAAAGTGGCTGCACCAGAAGGAGTCCAGCCATGATTCGATTTAAGGCGTCAGTGGAGACCGAAACATTCAGCTCTGACGATCTGAAGGACATCCTCAAATTCATTGCGCGGAAGGACAAAAGCCCGACCGCGACGTTAGAGCAATTGAGCGCCGTGGCGAGAGCACCCGGTGAGATGACTCAGGACCTGTACAGCTCCGGCATTACCAGTCGCGCCATTCAGAACCTTGAGGGCGAAACGATCATCATGACCATCAAAGACAATCTGTTCGCAGAAGCCTGCAGGGCCCGGGAAGCGGCAAGGCGTATCTTTGGCCGTGACGGTGAGATTGAGTTCGATGACGGACAGGCAGTTGAACAAACCGAACACGGGTACCGCGTCATGTGCTGGACATGGGTCGATGCTGCGGATGCCGGGGTTAAGGATCTGGACGAGGAGGCTGACGAGGACAATGTTGAAGCGGCCTACATTGCAGCGGCCAACCATGCGGAGGTTGACTACGATGAGACCTCGCAGGCGTCACTTGGGGACGACCCAGGGGCGTACGTCTCCGGTTGGGTGGATGTCAGCGAAGAAGAAATGAAAGAGCGTTTCCAGCGGACGGTGGCCGTGGCTTGCGTCGACTCTGGGGGTGAATCGGTAATGTTCACAGTCACTGCCAAGATGACCCGCGAGGCCTTCGAGCAAAATCAGCACATTGAATGGGCGATCGAAGAGGCTGAGCGTCAGGGTTATGAGGAGCCATTTATCCCTTTCGATTACACAGCTGCCGAAAAGATTCGGTATGTCGCGCAGGAACTGGAGGAAAGCGGCGGACTCACCCCGGTTGATCAGATGGACGTACACGGTGCTCCAGAAGTTCGGGATTATGTTGTGACCGTCAGTGCCTGCCTTGAATACGACGATATCGAAATCCCCGTGCAGGCTGCCGGCCTTGAGATGGCCAAAGAAATGGCGATCAATGCCGCATCTGAGATCGATCTTGAGGAGGCCGGCAAAACCATGACGACGAGAGTGCGACTCAACAGTTAACGGAGTCGGAGGTCGAAATCCAGCCCGCTAAGCGGGCTTTTTTGTGCCTGGCGATTCATATCCTGGCCCCTGCGGGTCCTTTTTTGTGCACTGAGGTCATTGGGCTCGGGCGCCCTTAGTTGTGCACTGACGCCTTGTGGCATAGCCACCGGCTGCGCCGGAAAATTGCGGATAATATACACCTTGCAAGGTGTTCTCTATCTGGTAAAATGGAGTTCTGGTTAGGACACTTTGCAGGAGCCATCATGTTAGAGAACGTAAACCTTTCAAATACCCCCGAAAGCGGGCAATTAACAGAATCGACCGTTGTCGCGCTTGTTCTGGCAGGACTCAGACACCTGCAGGCCGACAGCGCGGCCGGGCGAGATCTTTCCTACCTCGAGCAACTGGCAGATGAGAGCCTGCCCGCTGACAAGGACGGCCTCATTGATCGGCTCTGCGAAGCCATCAATTTTGAGGGCTTGGAGGGACTTAAGGCTGCCGACACTGCCTATTGGCCCCTCTTTGAACGGGCAATGGCGTGGCAAGCGCATGATAAATCCGCCAGCCCAGGCCAGTCCCCAGATCTGCTCAGATTAGATCCATCAGAGGTGATGCAGCTCCATCGACTGCACAGAGAACTATTCGGTGAAGGCGGACGCAGCCAAAGCGATCCCAGGCACCGGCCAAAATGTCGGATCGGGGATACGGTATCAATCCGGGGACTTGGCTTTACTGGCAAGGTGATCATGGAAGATCCCGATGCTGCTAATCACCCGCACGTACCCGGCGAAGCCGTCTGGTATCTGGAATTGGCAAACGGCGCTGAAGGCGGCGGCTGGCGGGATTCTGAATTGACCCCGGAGGGCAAGTAATGAGCGAGCAACCAGTGATCGACACCAACACAGCTCACTGCCCTGCCCCCGATGAAATCGGGCGGATTATGGGCCTTACCCTGAACGTCCCAGATTGGTTTGAGGATCCGGAGTTCGTCAACTGGCTTAATGACCATGGCAATCTGGTTTTCTCCTGGCATCAGAAAGGTGATGTTCCCGGTGACTTTTCAGACACCATTATCAGTCTTGAGCCCAACTGTGAAGGTGAAGGAAGCGCCTCGGATATGCCCAGGCGGTTCTGGCAGGCTTTGCTTGACCTATGCCGGGAACATCTCGGAATAGACAAGTCGAACTATCACTACTTTGTTCGCCTGACCAACCTCCGCTAATAAACAGGAAATGACTCATGACGCTCAGCCAAGCTGCATGCATCAGCCAGCTTCGAGAAGAAGGCTTCGCCATCGCGGTCTTCAGCCCGGAGGAAATTTCCGGCGTTGACGCCCGGGAACTGGAGGAAAACATGGTGCGAGATGCGTCGGAGACCATCGACATACTGAGGCCGGCAGATCCCGCCGAGGCCTAACCAGATTTCAGCCAATCGAGCCCGCCCTGCGGGCTTTTTTCATGCCTGGTCAGGGCTTGCTCACGGGTCGCGGAGCGACCTTTCAAGTGCACTTAAGCCGGGTGGCTGCGCACCGGCTGCGCCGGAGAATCAAATAACGTGACACACCTTGCACGGTGTTTTTACTCTGTTATAATTGCTCTCAGGTTAGGAACTTAAGCAGAAGGGTAAAAATATGTCGGAGAAATTTAAGCATTTTGCTGTTGTCTCTTTAGTTAGACCCAAAACAAGCGAAAAGGTTTTTGGTTTCATCGAAGATGTCGAGGGCGGCAAGAAAACCCTCGTTCACCACACCGAGGATCGTCATTACCACACAAATGCCCGAATCGATCGCGACGCACTGCTCAAGGGGTTGAACTGCGAACTGGCCTCTGAGGGCGATTTGTCGGCTGGAATGCAGCGCATCCGTACGCGCCTGATGAATCCGGTGAGCATCAAGAAGGGCATGGTGGTGTCGCTCAATCACCAAGGGAAAGACGTGACCGCCCGCGTATTGAAGGGTGGCCGCGACGTGACCGTGGCTCTGGACATGTTCAAATGGCTGAGGCTCGACTCGGTAACGGTCGATCCGGTCGAAAACTACCCTTCCGAGGGGCCCATGGCCGGTTACGCGGTTGAGTCCTACACGATTGTGAGTGGCCACGATGATTCGACACCGTTCAAGGCCAACATCTCTCTCAACGGCAAGGTAACGCTTCTGGTCGCAAACGACGGCTGGGGCGGGCCTGACGCATTTTCGCCAGCGAAAGGCAGCAAACCCGCCGATGAGGTGGCCTTTTATGATGCCATCAACCAGACAGTCAAAGAGGCTTTGGATGGTCGATCTGATCTGAGTGGAATGGGCGATGTATGGCTGGCATGGGACTGGTACTACCGCCCAACCGGTTTGAGCTTCAAGGACTACCTCCGGGACTTCACGAAGGATTTCTAACGGCGCTCCGCCAGCAGCCAAACCGTGCAGCTGGCGGACCTCCATGACCCAATATGCGAGGCCAACAACATGCATGTTCGAACACTGGTATTTGATCAAATTTCCGATAGCCGGTTTTCTGGATCCCAAGATGCACTGATTCGCCAGTCCGAAGCCGTGCTGGCGGAAATTTCTCGCCTGCCGAACGTTACCGTCAAAACGGATGCGATTCGCACTATCGACTTTCTGCCGCACCACGAGGAGTTGAAAAGCTGGCGCCAGCGGTTTTATGTCCAGAAGACTGGGGTGCGAACCAGATGGAAAGACATTTACAGCGCTGTAAACCGCGTTAAAGCGGCTAACTACACCTTCTGCCAGGCAGAAGTGTTCAACAGCGTAAAAGAGGCGATCTGAAGCATGAGCCGGCAACCAGAGTTCATTACATTCACCGGAATTGACGATCGGACGGACTTAACCCGGGCCGACAAGCTTGCGGGGACCTATCCCATCGAGTGGGGCGTCCTCATGTCGTCCAACAATCGAGACGCCCGATTCCCATGCATCCAGGCGGTGGCTGAAATCCTGCAGATTGGTGGACGAAAATCTGCACACCTTTGCGGGGCTATGGCCCGCGCAGCTTCCTATGGCCAGTTGCCAGAGGCCTTGACTGCTGGCGACTTCAACCGTACCCAAGTAAATGGCCCTGAAGTCTTGAGCGCAAAACTTCTGAAAGCATGCGAATCAGCAGGGCTTGATCTAATCATTCAGAATTACGGTGAGCAGTTTACGGTGAGCCCGGCAGCAGCTGAACTATTCGACCGTTCTGGGGGCCGCGGACTATTACCAGAAACCCTTCCTGACATCCCGGCTTGCGGCAGTTTGGTCGGATACGCTGGCGGCATAGGACCGGAAACCGTTCAAGGATTCCTGTCAAAAATCCATGGTGAGGGTCTTTTCTGGATTGATATGGAAGGACGGATCCGGACGAATGGGTGGTTCGACCTGGATCTGGTCGAAGAAGTCTGCCGACAAGTCTACGGCTGACGTTCGGCCAACACCGGAAGCTACCGGCGTCGCCCGATCACCAACCAAGAGAAGGGCCTTCACATGGCAGTCTACGTCGACGACATGTACAAATATTCAATGGGGCGGTACGGACGGCTTAAAATGAGCCACATGATCGCAGACTCATCGGAGGAACTTCACCGAATGGCCGATGTTATTGGGGTCGCTCGGCGCTGGTACCAAGGTGACCACTACGACATTGCGATCAGTAAGCGCACGACGGCCGTTCAAGCTGGAGCTATCGAAGTCTCAATGACCCAGCTCTCTAGCATTTGCCGGCGACAGAAAGTCGAGGGGCATTGCGGGAATCCTGACGAAGCGCGGGCGTGGTGGACGCAATACCGCCAGCAACAGCGGGAGGCAAAACAGATGAAGCAGAACGCTGGAAAGCAAGAGGGTCACAACGTATGAAGAAGCTATCGCCTACTCAAGCTAAAGTCATGAAATGGCTTGGCCAGAAATGGAGTGCCCAGCCCAGCCATGGCGAAGTATGGACGATTAATGGCGGCGCAAAAAGGCAAGGCATTACATGCACTACCCGAACACTGAAAGCTCTGGAGCAAAAAGGACTCGCCGCAGTAGACGGTTCTGGCTGCTGGATCGCCACGAGTGCCGGCTTGAATCTGGGGTAGTAGATTCGCCTGGCGTTCCGCCAGCCTGGGCGCCAGCGCCCTTTGTTGTGCACCAAGGCCGGGTGGCGAGCCACCGGCTGCGCCGGGAAATAATATTGACCTGTACACCTTGCGCGGTGTTTTTCCTCTGTTATAATTGTTCTCAGGTTAGGCAATCAGACAGGGGCAGAGACATGGGCGCTTTCAAAGAAATTCAGGTCAAGCAGATCGTCAACATCGACACCATCAAGCGGTTGTTCGAGATGCACGTCGACAGGGCCACGCTGGAGAGCTATCGACTGCCTGTTGGTCGATCCGATGCTCGCGTCATTGTGGGCCTTTCTGGAGGCGCTGACTCAAGCGTTCTGGCGCTGTTTGCAGCGGCCTATCTGGCACCCCACTACCCCAACCTGGCTTATATATTTACGGACACCCAGAATGAGCCAGAGAGTTGTTACCACACTCTGGACAAGATCGAAGACATCACCGGAATCAAGATCACCCGGCTCGTGCCTGAGATGGGCCTTCTGGATCTGGTCGACAAGTACAACGGATTTTTGCCAAGCGCTCGCGCCCGCTGGTGTACCAAATCACTCAAGATCGAGCCGCTGACCCAGTACATGAAGGACATCCCCAGTGAGACCGGCTACGTCAGCCTGGCGGGTATCCGCTTTGACGAGGCCGACCGGGACGGCATCAGCTTCCAGTACAGCATGGAGACCAACACCTCCGCTGCGTCCCCTTTCATTGACCTTGAGATCACCAAGGCGACCGTCTTTGACGTACTGGACCGCTCTATCGGCATCCCGGAGACGTACAAGTACCGCTCCCGGAGCGGCTGCTATTCGTGCTTTTTCCAGCGCAACAGCGAAGCCATCGGCATGCTGGTCAACGACCCGGAGAACTTCGCCACGACCGAGAAGTACGAAAAGCTGACCGACGAGGATGCCCAGCGCTACAGCAACATCCCGACCACCCTGCAGGACGCTGGCATTCCGGCTGCCTACCCAGTACCGGCATTCATCGATCTGCGCAAGGACGCCAAGACGCCCAAAAAGGCGCCTGAGAAGGTCAAGATCAAGAGGAACGACGAGCAGGAGGATCTGTTCGGGTTCGAGCCTACAGACGCCCAGGATGGCTTTGACGAGCTGTTCATGGCATTTGCCCTATACACCGATTCACGGCTGGCCCAGTTCACAGGCCGTGAGTTCACGCCCTGCACCTACTGGCAGGAGCTGATCACCTTGAGCACCAGCCTGTCAGGCATCAAGTCCGCACTGGGCAACCATTACAAGTTCAAGCGGACCACGCCCATGCCGCACTATGACCTTGAGGACATGCAGATCGTGATTGCCCAGATCCGCTTCCCCAAGGGCACCATCGACACCGCGTCACCCAGTTCGGACTCCTACACATGGAAGTCTGGCACGGCCTACAAGCAGCTGCGCCACCTGGTGCGCAACTGCCAGACCGTTCTCCAGAAGGCGGACCTTGAACGGCGCTGCGAGGACGCTCAGGCGATTCTGGCGAACTACGGCAGCGATGAGACGCTGGGGCTGGACGCCATGGAGCAGGTCGAGACGCTGGGTATGATGATGGGCAAGCTTCCCAAGGTGACTGGCGAACTGGTCTGGGAAGGCCTCTACACTCCGTCTGCTGAGGTCGCCAATCAGGTGCAGATGCAACTGGACGGTGTGAGCGTCAAAACAGAACGCAAGGTCGCCAGAGAAGGGCTGGAGCACGATGAAGTGCCAATGGCATGCCTTGCCTGCTCAATCTGAGGGCATCCGGGGCCAGCGGGGGTCGCCTCCCCTGGGCCCCTGCGGGCCCTTTTCTGTGCACTAAGGCCGAGTGGCTGCGCACCGGCTGCGCCGGTTCAGACTTCGATCTCAGGCGCTTTGTGATTTTCACCTTCCTTTTCCAGCTTCCGTCTGGCGTCTTCAATCACTCGAACGGTGTTCTGGTGCTGGGCCATTTCCGCCTGGTACTGCATTGAGGCATTGAGGCTTTGATGCTGCTGAGCGCCTTAAGCGACCAGGCAACAGAGATCAGGAGCAACCCGGCAATAATCGACGGAATCATCAGCGTTGCCAGGGCCTGAACGGCACCGATTCCACTTTCGAGCATATAGACGCCGATCAGTACTGAAAGCGCCAGCAGGATCCAGCCAATGGCGTTGGTTATGGGGTTAATCTGTGGCGGGCCGTTTTGAGCCCGGATATTTTTTAGGTCCGGAAGGGTTTTCAGCAGTGCCGTGGCATCATCGAGTTCTTTCTCCGACTTGGTCATCCCCGGGCTGTCGTCCGCCAGCTCTCGCTGATCTTTCAAATACACCTCATACATGGACGGATCGAAGGGCGTGCCATCGACAAACTTTTGCCGGCCGGCGCCGACTTGCTGGGCAATGGCCGTCAGTTTGTGGGTATCGGGACAGGCCGTATTGAACGCCTGCCGCGCACCGTTAACCGTCATGGCCTGTGTAGTGATCATGAAACGGTCTTTCACTGGATCCTCAGCATTATCAAAAAAACCCTGAAAAACGGGCATATCTTTGCTCCTGTTGGCGGTGAATGTTTTCTGGCTCGCGGGGGAGCCTTTGCAATAAAGATAAAACAATTTCCTAATTTCAACAAGTTATCAGAACCAAAGCCCTATAGCCTTAGCGCTATAAAAGCTCTCCGTAAGCCATTAATTCAATATGATTTTTTAGATTTATCGTTTTTATCCTGCCATCACATAAACACCTTGCGCGGTGTATGCTTTTTTTGATAATATTATTCTCAGGTTAGGACAATCAAAAAAGCAGGAGTACCGGCATGCCGGAATCAATCAATTTATGGCGCAACCTTTCGTGTGACTTGATCGCTAAAGGGACCACCGTAAAAAAAGCTAACAGCCTTGCAGATCTGCACAGGCGCCGCGACGAAGCCCAGGGTCAGTTCTATACGCCGGACTGGGTTGCTGCTGGCATGTGGTCCTTGGTTGAGCCGGCAATGACTCAGGCATTCGCTGAGACCGGTTACCCGGTACCTGTCTTTGACAACTCCGTAGGCTCGGGCCGGTTATTGCAATTTGCCAGCCAGGACAAGCACCAGCTGTTCGGCTGCGACATCGACGCCGAGTGCGTTGACGCCTTGTCTGCGGACGCAGAGGCTGCCGGGTTCCGCCACGATTTTGTGGCGGGCGGCATGGAAGAAGTCACAGCGAAAGGTTTTGGCGTCTCAATTATCAATCCACCTTTCGGGCTTCACCTGGAGCACCCCCAGATGAAGACTTACCCAAGCACCTGTTACGGCGTGTTTGGACCGAATACAAGCGCAATCAGCCATCTTTATGCTATCGACCAGGCGATGAGCGCTGCCCGGGTTGTGGTGGCCTTGCTGCCCACTTCGGCGCGGGACGAGTGTTTTAGCCGGCGTCGACTGGTGGCCGAGATTGTATTGCCGGATGACACGTTCAAGCTGGAGGGCGCCAATGTCCGTACAGCAGTTTATGTGTTCGGCCCGGCCAAGCCTGTTAATGGTCCCCTCTCCCTCACCGTTAACAACGCTGGCGCATGGCCTACCCTGAACCTTACCTGCGAAACCACCGCGACACTGACGCCAAAGCTGACGCTGGGCGGCGTGGACCTGGCGGAGCCAGTCATTACTACACCCGTCACTCATGACAACACGGTAGGCCTTCACCACCACGGGCGCCGGCTACGCCTTAAGTTTTCCTGCGGACTGACTGAGGCGCGGGTGATGAACGGGCTTTTGCAGCAGGAGGTGGAAGATGTCCGACTAGAAGGGCGCAAGAAGCATCGTTACCCCTCGACGATCAAGTTTGAAGGCGACGGCCGTCTGCTGCTGGATGCTTACCTGTTACAGGAAGATCCGGAGGCCGCTTTTCAGGACACTGTCTCGCTTATCCGTTCACTGGGTGGCGAACCGGTTGTCAGTGACACACTGCGGGGGTATTGGTCGAAGCTGATCCGTAAGCACCAGCGTGCCATCACACCGTTCCGTCACACGGTTAAGGGTTCTGGCGTATCGGATCTGAAGGCAACCGCGAAGCGCGGCATGCTGATGGAGCAAGGCAACACAAAGTCCCCGGTCATCCGCAAGGGCGAGCAGATCAGCGTTATGCCGTTGGGTGGCGACTACCTTATTGAAAAGGACGGATTCACCGCCCAGTACCGCCGAGATCAGTTGCAGACCTTGTTCGATCTGGAAGGGGGCTCCGACGAGCGGACAGGTTCTGATTGGCAGGTCGTGCACGAGGGCTTAATTGCTCGCTTCCCGGAACTGGCGATGAATTATCGGGCCCAGATCCAAAATGCCGGGATTAACTGGCTGTGGCCATACCAGGAAGACTCCCTTGTTGAACTGCTGATCAAAAGGTCTGGTATTGCGGCGTGGGAGCAAGGTACCGGTAAAGCGCGGCTGGCTATCGCCCTGGCCATTCTGTCGGGACGGGGCTTGATCTGCGTTGAATCCGGTCTGGTGCCAGAGATGGTACGCGAGCTAAATAAGATCAAGCTCGACCCGGACCAGTGGCAGGTCATCAAAACCGCGCCGGACGCGTCGACGCTTAGAGTGGTTAACATCATCAGCTACAACCGCCTGAAGGCAAGCGCCGGCGTAGGCAATCTGACAATCGCTCACCGCCTGAGGCGCCGGGCGAGTTTCGTTATCGCTGACGAGGGCGGCATATTGTCGAACCCGGAGTCTCAGCAAAGCCGGGCGCTTTTAAGGCTCTGCCCCAGATCCCTGTTCTGTCTCGACGGAACGCCGATCGGCAACTACCCCAGAGATATCCTTCCGCTTGCAAAAGCGGCCGTTGGAGGTGGTGTTGCGCATCAGCCTTACGATATTCGCAGCGGAATATTCCTCGAAGCCAAGCTGTTTCACAGCGCCACCGGTGCCAAACGCGGGATTGATCAGTTCAGGAATCAACATGTCGTTCTCGAGTGGGCGACGAATGAGTTCAGCGACAATCTTCGGGGCGGCGCAAAGCGAGAGATACCCCGCATTAACAATGTCGTTGCTTTTCGGGACTGGACCTCGGCGTTTCTTCAGCGTCGGTTACGGCATGAGCCGGAAGTGCACCCCTTTGCTGGTTGCCCGCGGCCGGTACCGGTCACCCGCACCATTCAATGGGACGCTGACCATTTAAGGCATTACCTCAAGCCCGCGGTAGGCTTTTCTGAATGGTTTGAGCGTTACAAGCGCGAGCAAGGGCTGGAGGGCAAGGGCCTTAACTTCGTTGCCATTCTGGCGCGGATTAATGCCGTCATTCAGGCCGCGAACCAACCCCATGCCTCGGACGCCGGTACCGACACCCGCTATCACCCGCTGACCAGTAAGCAGCGCTATGCAATAGAGCGGTTGGTAAAGCTGGCGGGGGAAGGTAAGAAGACAATCGTCTACGCGACCTCCCCTGCGTTACTTGAGCGCCTTGAGCAAGAGCTAGCCGCCCGGGGCATTGAGGCGGTGCTGTTCACCGGCAAGGATTCAATCGTCAATCGGACCAAGCGGCTTGATGAGCGTTTTCGCTTTGGCCCGGCTCCGGTTCTGCTGGCCAGCATGGGCGTTTCCCAGAAGGGCCTGAACCTTGAGCAGGCCAGTCATATCATCTTCTTTAACAGAGACTGGACCGGAGACGCGGAAGCCCAGGCCATCGCCCGGACATTGCGCCCTGACCAGAAAGCAGAGGTTGTTGTGGAATACCTGCACCTGGCCGGCAGTATCGATATCTATATGGCTCAGGTGGTCAGCTGGAAGCTTGCGGCTGCTGATGCAGGCCTCGACTGGGGCAACGGCGCTACTGAAAGTGATGTGTTTATGCACATGGATAGTGTTTTCGAATCCTTCTGCCACTCGACCCTCGGGATGAGCGCGAACGATGCGTATCGGCATCTTATTGCGGCCTGACGAAAATACTTAATACACCTTGCACGGTGTCTTTATTATGGTAATATGGTCTAAGGTTAGGACATAAACACAGCAGGAGACAGACACATGTTTAACAAGCCAGTTATCGACTTCAAAGGACACGAGCTGAAAGCCCACCTTCGTGGCTTCCTTCATGACGCACTGATCTGCGGCCAGTCCCTGGCCGAGGCGGAGCAGAAAATGGAGTTCTTCGGCAGAGAGGCCCGGTACGGCAGTGGTTGTGGCGTGTCGATCGTGGATGACGCCCTCAAACAATGGGTTAAGAAAATCGATGCAGCCGTTACCCGCGAAAATCAGGCGGAAACCAATGCTGAGATTTCTCTGCGCAACGCCGATATCGTATTTCCCCGCTCGGTACCCGACGTTGGCGATCGTGGTTTTCGCAACACGTCTCGCCGAAGCTTCCGGGATGACCTGATTTCCTGCGACGACACCGACCTCGAAGCCCAGATGGTCATTCTTGATGACCTGCTGGCGGTCGTTGATTTCGATGCCGTAGCGGCGTTTTTCGGGCAACAGGCTCAGAGTCTGGTTAAAACCGGGTACGAGGATGCGGCCAACACCATTGCAGAGTTTCTTGCGCTGAGAGGCTATACGCCGGAGGCAACCAAGCTCACCCCCAAGGGTCTTGTGTTCTTCTCCATGTATGGCGGCGTTAACCACGGCATGGATCGCTTTTACTTCCAGGATGACCTTGGCAAAGCCGTTGACGCTCTGAAGATCGCCGAGCGGGATCTGGGCATCTCCGGCGTTGCCCAGGCGTTGAGCGTGGTTCAACGGGGACTGAATGAGTACCCGGGCTTTGAAACCATCCCCTCACGCACTGAGATTGGGCTGACCAACACCCTGTCGGCCATCGTGTTCAAGGGCAAAACCAAATTCACGCTTGAGGCGAGTCGCGCTGACGCCCTGCTGAGCTTTATCGCCCAGTACGGCAGCGTTGAACTTCCTGACCTCAAAGCGGCGGCCTAAGGGGCGAGATCATGATGAATCCCAAAATTGAACAGCTGGGGCAAACCTTTCGGGAAAGCCTGATGGAAAGGCTGAGGAATCTCGCCCGGCCGCTGGCCGACTACCACAAGGCCACGAGCAATCTTACAGCTCTGAACGTTGACGTCGTTGAAACATCGACCGCGGCGGCGGTCACCCAGACCCTAAGCGGCTTTCTGCGGGACCTGGAAACCTCCCTGACCCGCGACTACGCGGGCAATGGCACGGTCAAAGTGTCGTTCAAGGGAGAGAGGGGCGGCGACCCGAGGAACTTCTATCGCTCTGAGATGGATCTGCGCCACCTGTTCCGCAACATCGACAGCATCAACGATGGCTTTGTGGCCCTGATGAACAGTTACCCGTTCTCGGACCTGGCGGACAGCGCCATGAAGCAATGCGCCACGCTTGAAGACCGGGGCCTTCAGGCCTGCGCCGATCGCCTGGCTAGCCGGCTGCATCTTGTGAACCACGGCGGCAAGTGCTCGGTTAAGGCGCAACGTAACCGGGTAATCAGTTACAAGCATTTCGATTCCTACTTCGTCGGTGCCTACTCCTACTCAGACTGGGATGCGCTCTACGAACTGGCTCGGGACATGCGAGTTGTTGAGGCTGAGATGGGCGAGCTGGGCGCATCTGAAGCACTGAGGGAGTGCGGCGATCTCATCAAAGATGCTTCAAGCCGATTTGAAACGCGCACGAAGCTACTCGAGGGGCGCCCGGTCGAGTTTGTTGTATTCAACAATCACATGGACATCCGGATACGCGCCGATGTCGCGGATACCGTGCTGGCCTTCCTCGCACTGCACAGCCAGCACACCATTTATGACCTGGCGCTGGCGGCCTAAGGGGGCTTTATGTCGGAAAACATTCTCAAAGTCACTGTCGATTTGTCGCCAGACGAGGGTTTGGCCACTGTCAGGATCGGTAACGGCGCACCCTCTGTCTGTAAGGCTCTGGGGGTGGACCGGGACGCACACGGGAAACCGAAAACCATTTACCTTGATCGCTTTATCCACCGGTCAGTACGCAGCCGAGGTTTCGAGGGTTGGCAGCCGGCCGGAGCAATCACAACGATTTTGCACAAGCTGTAACGATTTAAAAAAAGGTTAGGACAAACAAGCAATTTAAGGATTCGGAGATGGACTACACACGCAACTTCAAGGGGTTTTCAGTTCGAAACCTTGAGCTGGGCCCCGTAAAAAAGACGCCTTCCTACCAGGGAGAGCTCAGACGAGCCGGTGACAACCGATTGGTCTGCCGCTTCTCGCAAGCCGGCGACGGAGACCCTACCAGTGTTGACTGGGCGCCTGGCACCGAGGATGACCGTAAAGTGCTGGCCAGGCTCGGCATCGAAACGGCAAACGAGAAAAGCCACGCAGACGATGGAGAAATCTTTAGCTGGGCGGTGGTCGAAGCCAGCCCGGTCCTGCTGGAGCGCTTCTCAGAGTATGGCATTGAGGTGGTCTGTGATGATCACCGGTTTGATATGCAATGCCGGGAAAACGCGGATAGCGTTATCTATGCCCGAACGGATCAGGACAATGTTGTACAGGTCCCCGGGATCTACCGTCCTTCTGAGCGCCGCCTCTGGCGGGAAAAGATCAACCGCCACCTTGGCGATCGCGAGGATGTTCTGGAAATCATCAACGACCGGTACGTTAAATCGTCCCAATGACTGCCCTACCCGGGCAATTACTCAACCTTAGCAAACCAACAGAGATCCTTATTATGAAAAAGCCTATCGCACAACAGCTGTCCCAACGCCGCAACCGCCTGTTCATCTCTCAAAAGGAGCTGGCAGTCGAAGCCAAAACCAGCCAGCAGCACGTTCAGCGGATTGAGAGCGGCACCATTTTCAAGACAGATACCCTTGAGCGAATTGCCTCGGTGATGCAACTTGATGTCATGCTAGTTCCCCAGGAAAAAGCGGATCTGGTGCAAGCAATTATTGACGCAGAGTCACCCAAAGCTGCTTTGGCCGCGGTTCGTCAATTGGTCGGGAACGCTAAAGATGTAACAAAAAAAGTGGCTTAGGCCGTGTTATCTGGCTTTGTAGGACTTATCATGCCGGGCGCCACGTTCATTATGTGAATTTTATTGGACGCTCTTTTGTTGTTGTAGACCTGGACAGCTGTATTTACTGGTGTTGGCGTAATGGCTCGCTTCAACACCATTTCCATTGGTCTTGTACGTCGACATAGCATTAATACACCTGCAGGTTAGGAACTAGACGATGGCAGCTACTTACATATATCTCCCAGACAGCGTTGAGGGAATCAACAGTCTTGAGTTTGCCCTCAAAGTGTCGGATCCGGATAGAAGTATCCAGTTACGGGGACTTAGGCTGATGGAGGCCCCGCTGCAGCCGGCCGACGGTACCGATTACCGAATCCCTAAAGGGCGCACAACAGAGAACGTGCTGGTTGTCTTGCGTAGTGAGCTGTCGACCGACGAGCTTGCAGATCTTATCGACGACCATGCCCACAGTGCACAACAGGGTTTTCTGATCCCGATGTGCGAGCTGAAAACTGAAGAGGTAGGCGGTATTGTCAGACCCGTTGGAACCTCTGATTTTGTACTGCCAGGCGATCCGGAGGAGGGTAAAACGTACTTTTCTTTATCGGCCAACATGAACATTGCCCGGCGCCATTGCCGTATGATGCTGTTCCCCGAAATCAATTACGCGACAGAAGAGGCCCTGGAGAGACTTAAAGACCTCAGACTTGAGCTTGAAAAATACATGCTCTACGCCGTGAAGACCTTCCCTGAAGACGTTAACAGCTATTTCTCGGCTGACCGGCCAGAGGCGTTATCGAAGATCGTTCGCATGGTTGAGGTCGTTGCCGAGGAGCAATTCCCTAAATTCCGGCACGCGATGTACTCCAAAGGCTTCAGTGAAGATTTCCTGAAGGCGTTTTCTGCCGAATTAGCCGGGGAGCCGGTCACAGAGGATGGTTATTTCCATCAGAGCCAGATAAACGAGATCTTTGTTCTGGCCTGTCTGACCAGAGATATCGTGTCTACGCAACCACTGCTGGATCACTTCCCGGATCGGGTCCCTGAGCACGTCAAGCACATATTAAAGGCGTTTTGACGGGCCGTTCGCCGAAACTCAATCATTTATAACCAGGGCCGGACTTGTTCCGGCCTTTTTTGTGATCCTTTCAAAAACTCCTGCGTATCTTCACTTTCTGAAACATAAAACAAGTTTTACATTTTACGATATTCTGTTAGTATATTTATTAATCAATCAACACCCTGTTACCCGGAGAGTCGCATAATGAACGCCAAGGTAGAAGTTGTAGTCCCCTTCCAAGATGCCAGCCTCGACATCTGGTCATCCAAGTACCAACTAAAAAGCAAGGAGGGCGTGGCAGTCGATCACAGCGTTGAAGACACATACGCTCGTGTGGCTGAGGCCATCTCCGGCGTTGAGAGCAAAGAGATTCGCGCAAAGATCAAGAAAGAGTTCGCCTGGGCCCTGCGCAACGGTGCCATTCCGGCTGGTCGGATCATGTCCAACGCCGGCGCTCTTGAGCACAAGCCTGCCACCAGCACGATCAACTGCACCGTGTCCGGCACTATCCCCGATTCAATGAACGGCATCTTGGAGAAGGTCCACGAGGCCGGGCTGACCCTGAAAGCTGGCTGTGGCATCGGCTATGAATTTTCCACCCTGCGGCCCAAGGGCGCTTACGTTGCCGGTGCCGGCGCAAACACATCTGGCCCCATGTCATTCATGGATATCTTCGACAAGATGTGTTTCACGGTCTCAAGCGCTGGCGGACGCCGCGGTGCCCAGATGGCCACCTTCGATATCAACCACCCGGACGTATTCGACTTCATCCGTGCCAAGCAGGAAAACGGCGTACTGCGCCAGTTCAATATGTCCTTGCTGATCACCGAGGCGTTCATGGAAGCGGTCAAGAACGATCAGCCATGGAAGCTTTCCTTCCCTGTCACCGCAAAAGAAGTGGATAAGGAAGCGCTGGACCTGAGCGACGAGAGTCAGTTCGTTTGGCGTGAATTCCCGATTCATGAGGGCTACGTGGTCAGCGAGGATGGCCTGGTGGCCTGCCGTATTTATCGCACCGTTCCGGCCATTGATATCTGGAACGCCACCATGACCTCGACCTACGACTATGCAGAGCCTGGCTTTATCCTGATCGACAAAGTCAATCAGATGAACAACAACTGGTTCTGCGAGAATATCCGGGCTACCAACCCCTGTGGCGAACAGCCACTGCCGGCGTACGGCTCATGCCTGCTCGGTAGCATTAACCTCACCCAGTGCGTCGACAACGCCTTTACCCAAGCGGCCAAATTCAACTTTGAGAAGTTTGCAAAGCTGGTAGGCATTTTTACCCGGATGCTGGATAACGTCGTCGAGATTAACGGCCTGGCACTTGAGCAGCAGCGCCGGGAAATTGAATCAAAGCGCCGCCATGGCATGGGTATTCTGGGTCTGGGCTCGGTTCTGTCCATGCTGGGTATGACGTATGGATCCAAAGAATCCATCGTCTTTACCGAGGAAGTGTCAAAATCACTGGCCATTGAAGGCTGGAAAGCTGGCCTGGCGCTCGCCAAAGAGAAAGGCGCTGCACCGATTCTCAATGAAGAGTTCGAGGTGACCGGTGAAATGCTGCGCAAGCGCCCGGAAATGGTCGAAGATGGCTACAAGCTGGGTGACAAGGTGCAGGGCAAAGTCCTTCATGCACGTTATAGCCGATACATGCAGCTGATTGCACAGTCAGAGCCTGAGCTGGTCAAAGAGCTTGAGGTGACCGGCGCCCGGTTCACCCATCACAGCTCCATCGCCCCGACCGGTACCATCTCTTTGTCACTGGCCAACAACGCCAGCAGCGGCATTGAGCCGTCCTTCTCTTTGCACTACGCCCGCAACGTTATACGGGAAGGCAAGAAGACCAAGGAAAAAGTGGATGTATTCAGCTATGAACTGCTTCGCTATCGCCATGAAGTGAATCCGGAAGCGATGCCGTTTTCTGACGATCCGAGCAAGACCATTCCTGAGTACTTCAGCACGGCGGATAACGTCACTCCGGAGCAGCACATCCTGATTCAGGCGGCGGCCCAGAAGTGGATTGACTCGAGCATATCCAAAACGGCGAACGTTCCAACTGAATTCCCCTACGAGGACTTCAAAAACGTGTACATGCTGGCTTATGACCAGGGACTGAAGGGCTGCACCACTTTCCGGTTTAACCCCGAGGTATTTCAGGGCGTGCTGGTTCGCGAGGAAGACCTGAAGAACACCCTGTATGAGTTCACCCTCGAAGATGGTTCCAAAGTCACTCTGCGCGGTGATGAGAACGTCGAGTATGACGGCGAGACTCACAATGCCGCGAACCTCTTCGACGCACTCAAAGAGGGGACATATTCCAAGTACTGAAGTTTGAACGAAGCGATGGGGGTGCCAGTCACCCCCAAAACCTAAACCAGATTGAACACCCTGCCCCAGGTCACCCGGGCAAGGACAGAGAACACAGGAGATAGACCGATGAGTACTGCAGCACCCAAGATTGAGAAAAAGATTGTCGGATTTCGAGTCAAACCGATTGAAAACGCCTCCAATGAAGACGCGGCGCCGGCGACCGCTTCCCCGGCCGTGGTTTTGATGAATGAATCCGTGGCGCGGCCTGAGGTATTGATGGGCACCACGTATAAGCTCAAGCCCCCGGTGGCCGAGCACGCGATGTACATCACCATAAACGACATCCTGTTAAACGAAGACACCGAGCACGAACAGCGGATGCCGTACGAAATTTTTATCAACTCCAAATCGATGGAACACTTTCAGTGGGTGATCGCCCTTACCCGGGTTATCTCTGCGGTATTTCGTAAAGGTGGTGACATTACGTTCCTGGTGGAAGAGCTGCGGTCTGTTTACGACCCCAATGGCGGCTACTTCAAGAAAGGCGGGGTTTTCATGCCGTCTCTGGTCGCTGACATGGGCGCGGTGATTGAAAAGCACATGAAAGCCATAGGTCTGATCAAGGATGAGGAGTTAAGCGAGCACGCCCAGGCCATCCTTGCAGAAAAACGAATTCAATTTGAAAGTCAGGGCAAGACCTCTAAGGAAGACGGTCAATTCCCGGCAAGCGCTACCCTCTGTGGCAAATGCTCAACCAAAGCCGTGATCCATACCGACGGTTGCGATAGCTGCTTATCATGCGGTGCATCAACTTGCGCATAAGCCCTTAAAACTGGCGACCTCAGGGCCTATGGCTCTGAGGGCTTTGACCGCCCAGAGTACCGACAATGCAGCGAAAAATAGTGCGTGCCGACCCCCTTACCAACTTGTTTTTGCTTTTTTATTATTTTATTTTTTCATGCTAAGATGTTCGCGGATGTTCTCTATATCCATAAGCTTTGCCGCATTCTTTTGAGTGCGGCTTTTTTTTGGCCATCACCCAGGGCGCTGCGCTCCCTTTTTTGTGCACCAAGGCCGAGTAGCTGCGCACCGGCTGCGCCGGAGAGAATAGACTGTAATACACCTTGCACGGTGTCTGTGATTTGATATAATGAGTTCTGGTTAGGACGAATCACGGCAGCTAAGCAGGAGATCAATTGTGGCAAAATACCTTGGTGGACTTAACGTACGACCTAAAAACTCAAGTGAGGCCGCGGGCCTTGTC
>Ga0136589_1000191_pt1 | contig 32064 bp, 35 predicted proteins | sample AntRauMFilla3764_FD_104640 | JGI IMG/M metagenome (GOLD analysis project Ga0136589, IMG submission 104640) | Saline lake microbial communities from Rauer Islands, Antarctica - Metagenome Filla 3 #764 | ecosystem: Environmental > Aquatic > Non-marine Saline and Alkaline > Saline | place...
GAGATCAGAATCTGTCCCGCGCACAGGTTGCTAGAGCCGGTCAGGTAGTGACCCTGTTGCGCGGAGCTAAGGGCTCGCAGGCATTTGAACTGTGAGTATAATGCCGCCTCCCGGATTTGAACCGGGGACAGCTCGATCTTCAGTCGAGTGCTCTCCCAGTCTGAGCTAAGGCGGCGCATATCGAGCGACGGTGAGGGTAGAAAAAAGGATTTCGATACCCCGCCGCCCTAGGGGAGAAAGAGGTCCGCGCTGTCGAAAACGGCCCCACAGTCGTCGCAGGTGTACTCCGTCCCGTCCTCGGTAGAGACGTGCCCGCTACAGTGGGGACACGTCGACCCGTCTATCATGTGTGTTGGTACCGCGACTCCGGGTAAGTGGCTTTCGGCAGGTGACAGCGGGGTGGTGGTTTTGTTAGTCTGACCAGCGGATGCGAAGTAGACGCCGGACGCTTCACACACGCGGCGCTCGTGAGTGAGCGCCGCGAGAAGTTCAGTGGGTCCGGGCGTCCTGCGCGAGTGTAGCGAGGTCGACCGCAGGGAGACCTCGACGTGTAACGGCGAGCGGAGCGAGCCGTGGAACGAAGTGAGCACAGGGCTCGGGAGAGCTTCGCTCTCCCGCCGGATTTCACTCTTCGTTCCTCACGTCTGTTCGTCACAGAAGAGTGGGTCCGGGCGGATTCGAACCGGAGAGAGACTCGCTTCGCTCGTCTCTCAGGGTGTCGAATCCTAGTTGACCATCCGCTCCTCACGTCCGTTCGTCGCAGGATGGGTCCGGGCGGATTCGAACCACCGACCTCGGCCTTGTAAAGGCCACGTCATAACCGACTAGACCACGGACCCGCACTAGCGGATTTTCCACCGGCAGGAATAACGCTTTCTCTCTGGGGCGGAACGCTTATACTGTTGACTGTAACTTCGTGGACCGATTCGCGGTCCACGTGAATACAGTCGACAGTATTACCCATCGGCTGCCCCACCGAATAGATATGGGACGCCGCGCGTTCGCCGCCCTCGTCGGGGTCATCGTCGCACTCGCTGTCGCCGTCCTCGCCCTCCAGACCGGGCTATGGGTCGATATCGTCGGCGTCGGCGAGTACGACCGTGGGACGGTGACGGTCACCGACAGCGACAACACGACGCCGTGTACCGCACCGCCTAACCGGACCGCCGTCTCGGCCTGTGAGGACTCCCGGACGCTGGCGACCGTCGACGTGCGTATCGCCGCCAACGATACCCAGCGCTACACCGGTCTCAGCGACACCGAATCCCTCGGCCCGAACGAGGGAATGCTGTTCGTCCACAACCAGGAGAAGACCCACACCTACGTCATGCGGGACATGGACTTCGACATCGATATCATCTTCATCGACTCGAACGGCACCATCACCACCATCCACCACGCGCCCGCCCCGCCCGAGGGCGAGTCCTACAGCGAGCGCTACTCCGGCCGGGGGAAGTACGTCCTCGAAGTGAACCGCGGCTGGGCCAACCGCACCGGAACGAGCGTCGGGGACACCGTCGAACTTCCGGCTGGAGTCGAATGAACTGCGGCTGCGAGTAACGGTCGATACAGAATTGTAGACAGCCAGAAAGCCCCGGCTTGCTACACTCGGGGGACTCGCTGTGGTCCTCAGTCGCGGCGCTCTTTGCGGTCCTTGCTTCGTCTGCCTTCGTGTAGTATGCGAGGTCGGCGGAGCCGACCTCGTTAGACGTGGCGGCGTAGCCGCCACGCAGCCGCCCCTTTCAGTCCCCGAAGACGCTTCGCGTCTCCCGACCCTCGCGGAGCCTACGGCTCCGCTCAGTCCCACCCGTAGCCGGTTGGTCATCCGATAGGGGCGGGACTGAAAGGGGCCGCGTTCTGGACGAACCCGGACGACGCAAGCACCGGAGGAACGAACGGAGTGAGTGACGAGGAGCACAGCGAGTCCCGGGAGTCCAGAACGCGGGGGCTTTCTGGCTGTTCAGAATACCGTCGGTGCGGACGGTTGGCGGGGCTTTCCGGCTGTCCACAGCGTCGCTCGTTGCACACCAGACCACTCCTACAGTAGCGGAGCCCGACGCGTATTTGGGCGTCGAACCGTAACCGTAGCCAATGGATATCGAGGCGGGGTCCGACGACGACGCGTTCGAGGACGCTCGCGAGCGGGTCGACCGGCCGATGTGGCGGCTGTTCACGGAGTACGGGAAGGGTCAGCGACTCGCCTTCGTCATCGGGCTCGTGAGTTCGGTGTTCGCGCGGATGCTGGACCTGCTGCCGCCGCTACTGCTGGCGCTGGCTATCGACACCGTCATCGAGGACAACCGCAGCTACAGCCTCCTGTTCGTGCCCGACGCGTGGATTCCCGGGACGACGACCGGCCAGCTCTGGTTGACGGCGGGGCTCATCGCGGCCTCCTTTGGCTTCGGCGCGGTCTTTCACTACACGCGAAACTGGGGGTGGAACAAGTTCGCCCAGCACGTCCAGCACTCCGTTCGGACGGACACCTACGAGACGATGCAGCGGCTCAACATGGAGTTCTTCGCGGACAAGCAGACCGGCGAGATGATGTCGGTGCTGTCGAACGACGTCAACCGGCTGGAGAAGTTCCTCAACGACGGGCTGAACTCCTCCTCGCGGCTGGTCATCATGGTGCTTGGCATCGCCGGTTACCTCTTCTACATCAACTGGCAGCTCGCGCTGGTGGCGCTGCTACCGGTGCCCATCATCGCCGTGTTCACGAAGTGGTTCATCGAGACCATCCAGCCCAAGTACGCCGACGTCCGGGCCTCCGTGGGGTCGCTGAACTCCCGGCTGGAGAACAACCTGAGCGGCATCCAGATAATCAAGACCGCCAACACCGAAACGTACGAGGCCGACCGCGTCGAGGACAGCTCCCAGGACTACCTCGACGCCAACTGGGACGCCATCGGCACCCGAATCACCTTCTTCCCCGGACTGCGGCTGGTCTCTGGATTGGGCTTCGTCGTCACGTTCGCCCTGGGCGGGCTCATCGTCATCGGGCAGGCGCCCGGATTTTTCAGTCTGGCACTCACGACCGGCGGCTTCGTCGCCTTCATCATCTACACCCAGCGGTTCGTCTGGCCGATGGCGCAGTTCGGCCAGGTCATCAACATGTACCAGCGGGCCTACGCCTCCGCCGAGCGGGTGTTCGGGCTGATGGAGACGCCGGGTCGGCTCGAAGAGGCCACCGAGGCGCCGCCGCTGTCGGTCACCGACGGCGCGGTCGAGTACGACGACGTGACCTTCGGCTACGGCGAGGACGACCCCGTCCTCGACGACGTCTCTTTCACCGTCGACGGCGGTGACACCGTCGCCCTGGTCGGCCCCACCGGGGCGGGCAAATCGACCGTCATGAAGCTGCTACTCCGTATGTACGACCCGGACGACGGCGCGGTCCGCATCGACGACCAGGACCTCCGGGACGTCCAGATACCCTCTATCCGGCGGGCCATCGGCTACGTCAGCCAGGAGACGTTCCTCTTCTATGGCACCGTTCGCGACAACATCGCCTACGGCACCTTCGACGCCACCGACGAGGAGATCCGCGCCGCCGCCGAGGCCGCCGAGGCCCACCAGTTCGTCCGCAATCTGCCCGACGGCTACGACACCATGGTCGGCGAGCGCGGCGTCAAGCTCTCGGGCGGCCAGCGCCAGCGCATCGCCATCGCCCGCGCGATGCTGAAAGACCCCGACGTCCTCGTGCTCGACGAGGCCACAAGCGACGTCGACACGGAGACGGAGATGCTCATCCAGCGCTCGCTCGACGAGCTGACCGCCGACCGGACCACCTTCGCCATCGCCCACCGGCTCTCGACCATCAGGGACGCCGACATCATCCTCGTTCTCGAGGACGGCCGTGTCGTCGAGCGGGGCAGCCACGACGACCTGCTCGCCCAGGACGGCCTCTACGCCAACCTCTGGGCGGTCCAGGCCGGCGAAATCGACGAACTGCCCGAGGAGTTCGTCCAGCGGGCGATTCGTCGCCGGGCGCAGACGGATGCGGATGACTGACTCCCGGCGGACCGCGACGGCGCCCCTGACCTGTCCGTGGCTGGCTGTTAAGCCACTGGAGCCCTACGTACGGGTATGCGAGTCCTCGTCACCGGTGCCTCCGGCTTCGTGGGGAGCCACCTCGTCCCCGAGCTGGTCGACCGGGGTCACGACGTCGTCGCGCTGACGCGGGACCCGGCCAGCTACGTCGCGCCGGCGGGCGTCGAGGTGGTCGAGGGCGACGTGCTGGACCCGGAGCTCTCGCTCCCCGCGGCGGATGCGGCCTACTATCTGGTCCACTCGATGGAGGCCGGCGAGGACTTCGAGGAGCGCGACCGCCGCGCCGCCCGGAACTTCCGGGACGCCGTCGACGCCGCGGGAATCGACCGCATCGTCTATCTGGGCGGGCTGGGCAACGAGGACCAAGGCCTCTCCGAGCACCTGCAGTCCCGTCGTGAGGTCGAGCGCCTGCTCGGCGACGGCGAGGCGACCCTGACCGCGCTGCGAGCGGCCATCGTCATCGGCGGGGGGTCCGCGAGCTTCCAGATAATCCGCCAGCTCGCCGCCCGCCTGCCGGTGATGGTGACGCCGTCGTGGGTCCGCACGGAGTGTCAGCCCATCTACGTCGACGACGTCGTCGAGTACCTCGTCGGCGTCCTCGAACAGCCCGAGACCGCCGGCCGGACGTTCGACATCGGGGGCCCGGACGTGCTGACATACCAGGAGATACTGACCACGACCGCCCGGATTCTGGTCGGCCGACCCCCACTCATCGTCCCCGTGCCCGTCCTCTCCCCGGGGCTGTCAGCCCGCTGGCTGGGGCTGGTGACCGACGTGGACGTGAGCGTCGCCGTCCCGCTCGTCGACGGGCTGAAAAACCGCGTCGTCGTCACCGACGACAGCATCGACGACTACGTCCGGCCCGACCTGACCGGCTTCGAGGAGAGTGTTCGACTCGCGCTGGGCGAGGAGGCGGATATGGAGTGTGAAGCCCTCGAAGCCTGAAACGGTGGTCTTCTCCGCAATGACTGCTGCTGACAAGACTGCCGACGCGGATTGTTAGCGGGGCTTTCTGGCTGTCAGCAGTATCGATTATTTCGGTGAATTCTCTTCCGGAGAGCCAAACCCCTATGCCCGGCAGTTCCCTACCGCTGGGTATGTTCACCGGTATCGTGGAGGCGACCGGCGAGGTACTGGCAGTCACAGACGACGAGGGTGGCCGGCGCATCCGCGTCGGGACGCCGTTTTCGGGGCTCTCTCACGGGCAGTCTATCAGTCTTAGTGGTGCGTGTCTGACCGTCGAGGAGTACGCCGACGGGGAGTGGGCCGAGTTCTTCCTCGCGCGCGAGACGCTGGCGAAGACGTTCTTCGACGGCCTGCAGGAAGGTGACCGGGTCAATCTGGAACGGGCGATGCCGGCCGACGGGCGCTTCGACGGCCACATCGTCCAGGGCCACGTCGACGCCACGGCGGAGGTCGTGGGCATCGAGCAAGAGGGAGATGACTGGACATTCTCGTTTGCGCTGCCCGACGACCAGCGCGACTACCTCGTCGAGAAAGGGTCCATCACTGTGGACGGCATCTCCCTTACTGTCGCCGCTCGCCACGACGACCGCTTCGACGTGGCCATCATCCCGACGACCTACGACGAGACCACCCTCTCGGAGAAGTCGGTGGGTGACCCCGTCCATCTGGAAGTCGACGTCGTCGCGAAGTACGTCGAACAGCTCTGCTAGGACTCGAAGTCGGGGACGCCGGGTTCGCTCTGTGGGTCGTCGCTCTGCTGTGCCCGGTTGTACGCCTGCCGGTAGGCGTCGAGTTTGCGCAACAGGATGACGATGAAGACGCCGTCGTAGACGACGACGAAGGCGATGAACGCGACGAACTGGTTGACGCCGTACACCGCCGACAGCACGGCGGTGGCGATGCCCACCAGCGAGTTGTAGCCCGCGTGGATGACCGCCGCGATGAGCAGTCCCTTCAGGACGATGGGGCCGGCGTCGTCGGGGTTGAACTTCGCCAGCCCGAGGTAGTAGCCCGCGAAGGCGGAGTAGATGACGTGGCCCGGGCCGGCCAGTGCCCGCACCGCCGTGATGCCGCTCCCCTCGTTGATGGCCTGGATGGGACCGGCGACCATCTCGGTGTTATCGACGATATAGAGGGCGTTCTCGATGGTGGCAAAGCCAAGCCCAGCCATCGCGCCGTAGACGGCGCCGTCGATGACCGCGTCGAACCGGTCGTCGCGGAACGCATAGAGTCGGACGGCGAGCAGTTTCACGCTCTCCTCGACGGGCCCGACGATGAGGAAGAAGAACACGACCTGCCCGAGGAACGGCAGGAGGCCGCCAACCGAGCCGACGAAGACGACTGGGGCCTCCAACACCGTGTTCAGGATGGCGGCGAAGCCGGCAAACAGCACGCCGAGCAGGAACGTCCCCACGAGCAGCGTCAGGGGCTCCCCGCTGGTCACGTCGGCGTAGTAGATGTAGCCGGCGAGCACCAGCGCCGGGATCGCCGACATCGCCGCGAGCACGCCAAACAGCGGCTGGGCCCCGAGCGCGCCGAGCCCGCCGAACGCGACCTGGACCGCGAGAATCGCGATAGCCAGCAGGATGACCAGTCCAGGCAGCGCCCACTGGCCGGCGTAGTACAGGAAGTACACCAGTCGGTCGAGCAGCGACCGGACCTCCCAGTCGGATATCTCGTAGAGGTCCGCCGACCGGTCGGAATCTCGTTCAACCGGGTCCCGCGGTCGTTCGGCCATATAGTCGAAGGTCGTGGGCCCGCCACCTAACGGTTTGGCCCGCGACATCGGTCAGGCAGACCCGCCGTGGCAACACGTGACCGAGACGAGAAGGTTTTGGGCGTCACAGCCGTACGACGGGTATGAGTCTACGGGCAGGTGTCCTCGCCGTCCAGGGTGACGTCTCCGAACACGCGGGGGCTATCGAGCGGGCCGCGGCGGCCCACGACGAGTCGGCCGAGGTCGTCGAAATCCACGAATCCGGCCTCGTCCCCGAGTGTGACGTACTGCTGATGCCCGGGGGCGAGTCGACGACTATCTCCCGGCTCATCCATCGGGAGGGTATCGCGAGCGAGATAACGGCCCACGTCGACGCGGGCAAGCCGGTGCTGGCGACGTGTGCGGGCCTCATCGTCGCCGCCAGCGACGCCCACGACGACCGCGTCGACACGCTGAACGTCGTCGACGCCACCGTCGAGCGCAACGCCTTCGGCCGCCAGAAGGACAGCTTCGAGGCGCCACTGGAGGTCGCGGGTTTCGACGAGCCGTTCCCGGCCGTGTTCATCCGCGCGCCGGTCATCGATTACGTCGGGTCGAGCGTCGAGGTGCTCGCCTCCTGGGACGACCGTCCCGTCGCCATCCGTGACGGCCCCGTCGTCGGCACCTCCTTTCACCCCGAACTGACCGACGATCCCCGGATTCACGACCTGGCCTTCTTCGACAGCGTCCAGACATAGCGACGCGCTGAAGGGCGCCCCCGCCGACGTGGGGGTATGAGCGACGACGACGTCATCGACGACGTGTTCGCGGTCATCGAAGACCGGAAGGCAAACCTCCCGGAAGACTCCTACACGACCTCGCTGTTCACCCACGAGAAAGGCGAGAACGCCGTCCTGGAGAAGCTGGGCGAGGAGACGACGGAACTGATTCTGGCCGCCAAGGACGACGACCGCGAGGAACTGGCCCACGAGTCCGCGGACATCGTCTACCACCTGCTCGTCCTGCTGTCGATGAAGGATATGGACCTCGACGACCTGCGGGCGGAACTGGCCGAACGTCGGTAAGGCCGGGGAACGGGGCCGGAACTGAGAGCGACGGTGGTCCGGACCGTCTCACTGACTGTGCCAGTAGCGGGATTTATGCGTCTTGCTACTCGTTCACACCGCTATGGTCACGACCACGGTACGCGGGACGATAGCGGGGCTGGGCCAGCGGGCGAACCCCGCCTTTGCCGTCGGCGTCGTCGCCGTCGCGGTCGCGGCGCTGGTCTACGCGACGACGATGGCCTCGATACAGCACCACACCTACGTCCACGTCATGGCCGGGGTCCTCTGGACCGGGACCGACCTCTTCATCGGCGCCATCCTCGGCCCGGTCATCGGCGGGCTGGACGAGGATGCGAGCGCCGCGGTGTTCGAGCGCCTGACCCCCAAAACCGCCTTCTTCCTGCCGTCGATGGCCTTTCTGACTATCGCGACGGGCATCCCGCTCGCGCTGCGACTCGGTGTCTTCCCCAACGCCGGGCCGTGGCTCGCCCTCTTTACGCTGTTCAACGTCGTCCCAATCCTCCTGCTGCTTGGCTGGCGGCTGAACGCCTTCGGTGACTGGCGCTGGCAGGTCCCTTTCGCCGTCGGTACCGTCGGCTCGCTGGCGTGGGTCGCCGTGACTATCGGCGCCGTCGAGATGACCGAGCCCGCCCTCGTCGTCGCGTTCGTGCTGGTGACGCTGCTTTCGGTGCAGGGCTTTGGCTTCCTGATGCCCGGCGAGATTCGCATCTACAGGCAGATGGTCTCGCCCGCACCCGACGCGAGCGTCATCTCGGCTGTCGGCCGGCAGAACGCCAAACTCGGCGGCCTGCAGGGGCTGGTCCAGCTCGTGCTCATCGCCGACATGGTGTACCTGCGCTACGGCGGGTTCTGAGCCACACTGCCGTGGGAGACGATGACGTGTCGCTCCCCAGGCAGTTCTTTCCGCTGACATCGGTGGTTTATCGCCTCCCGGCCAATGCACAATACGCATGACAAAGTTAAAGTTTATAACCTTCAGTTGTAGCGACCCCGACCGACTCGCCGATTTCTGGGCGGCCGCCCTCGACGGCGAGCGCCGCGGACTGCCGGACACGCTGGACTCGGCCATCGTCGAACGGCCCGACGACGGACCTGACCTGTTGTTCAACGACCATCCGACAGACCGGCAACGGGACCTCCCCATCCATCTGGACGTCTCGGCAGAGGACCGCGAGGCGGCGGTCGAACGCCTCCGCGAGCTCGGTGCGACCGTCCGCGAGACCAAGACCGAGGCGTACGAGACCCACACATCGATGTGGACGGTGCTGGAGGACCCCGAGGGCAACGGGTTCTGCGTGACGGAGTACCCGTAGCCCCCGGCGTCAGTTCTCTACCGGTTCACTCGCCGTTCGCCGGTTCGAACCATTGGGGGACTACGTCTCTCGTGCTTCGAGCCGGCTCAATCCTTCGGCGGTTCGAAGTCGTTCGCTACTCGCTCGCGACTTCGAACCGCCGGGCGACTGCGTCGCCCGTGCTTTGCGCCCACTCACTCGGCGCTCGTGGGCGCAAACCGATGCCGGACGACCTCGCTGTCGTCGTCCCACTCGAAGGTGTCGTGGACGCGGTTCAGCCGCTCTCGATATGCCGCTAAGTCCTCCGACCCCTCCTTTCGGGCGTCTTCGTCGGTCAAATCACCCAGTGTCCGGTGAGTCACGTCGGTCACCTCGAACGTCTCGCCGTCGATGTCGAACGTGTCGCCCTCGTCGGCGTACTCGTGGCCGCGGTGCATCTGCGTTATCTCGCCCTCGGCGGCCATCTGCTGGACGTCGCCGTTCGGGAGAATCTCGTCGGCGTCGATCTGTGCCATACCGACTCTGGGGGCGCGATGGACTAAAACGTGGCTCGGCTTGGACGTGTCTAGTCTCGCGTTCACCGAAACCGCCGCCACTTTCAGCCCCGGTACAACGGGTTCGACAACCATTGTGGGCCGGGGGTTTCTGGCTGTCAGTGGTGCCGTTGTGACCCACAGATAGCGTGGCGTTCTGGCTGTCGGTATCGTCCCTTCGACACACCGCTGCTAGCCCGAATCCCGATTGAACGACCTTTTACCCGGTGACGGAGTACACCACCGCAATGAGCCATCCCTTCGAAAATCTCCCGACCACGCCCCGGGCCGAGGAGATACTGGACAAAGCGTTCTCGCGGGCGACACGCGCCTCGGGGTCCAAGACGGGTATCGAGGCCCAGCAGTCGATGCTGATGACCGCCTCGAACATCGTCTCCGACAACCTCGAAAACGTCGCCACCCAGTGGCCGACCATCGACGAGCTGGACCCGTTCTACGTGGAACTGGCCGACGCCGTCGTCAGCGAGACCGACCCGGCCGACGACGACCCCGGTATCGACGCGCTGAAACAGCACCTCTCGAACATCTCCTGGGCCGGCCGGAAGGCCAAGGAGATCCGCCGCGAGTACGAGGGTCGCCTCGTCCGCAGCGACGTCGACACCGCCCGCAAACTCCGCAAGCAGGCGTTTGCCCGCATGGCCGACATCACCGAGCAGGTCGCAGACGACCTCGAAGCGGTCTCGAAGGCCCGCGACGCGCTGAAGGGACTGCCCGACATCCGACCGGACGAGCCCGTCATCGTCGTCGCCGGCTACCCCAACGTCGGCAAGTCGTCGTTCGTCAACAGCGTGACGCGGGCGGACAACGAGATCGCCTCCTACCCCTTCACTACGACCCAGATCCGCGTCGGCCACGTCGAGGCCGACCGAATCCGCTACCAGCTCGTCGACACGCCCGGACTGCTCGACCGACCGCCGGAGGAGCGCAACGAGATCGAATCGCAGGCTATCAGCGCGCTCGAACACCTCGCCGACGCCGTGCTCGTCCTCGTGGACCCAAGCGGCGAGTGTGGCTACCCGCTGGAGCAACAACTGGAACTGCGTGACGATATCGAGTCCCTGTTCGACGCGCCGGTGCTGACCATCGGCAACAAGAGCGACCGCTCGACCGACGTCGCGGCCGACCACTTCATGAGCGTCACCGAGGACGACAACGTCGACGGCGTTCTGGAGGCGGCTATCGCGGCCGTCGACTGGGAAATCGAACTCCCGTTCGACGAAGAATAGCGCGTTTTTCGCCCGTCGCTACTCTAGCTCGTAGGTGGCCTGTACGCTCATCTCGACGGTGACCGGACCCGGCGAGATGTCGGTCTGGCCGCCAGCGTCGGCGGTGTCGTACTGGACGCCGAACGACGCCTGCCCGCGCTGGCTCGTCTCGATAGTCACCGCGTCGCCGACGCTGCGGTCCTCGGCGGTCGCGAGCGTGGTCGCGTCGCCGCGGGCCCGCTCCATCGCCGTCGTCAGGGCTTCCTCGCGGGCGTCGGCCCGGGTCTCGTCGCTCAGACTGTACCTGATGCCCTCGACGCGGTCGGCGCCGCTGTCTACGGCGGCGTCGACGAGCGCTCCGACCCCGTCGACGTCGGTGGTCTCGGCTTCGATACTGTGGACGGCGACGTAGCCGACCAGTTCACGGCCGTCCTGGCTGTAGTCGTACTCCGGGCGGACGGTAAAGCGCGAGGAGGTGACGGTCGCGCCATCACCTCCGAGTGCGCTCGTAACCGCGTCGGCGTCACCGCTCACGTTGGCCCGGGCCGCGGCCGCGGTGTCGCCCCGTCCGACGGCGGCGACGGTCACCGTCGCCTCGTCGGGTGCTCGTTCGACCGTCGCGTCGGTACCGACGCTCACCGTAGCGTTCTCCGCTGTCTGTTCTGCCGCGGGTTCCGCCGCCGCTGGCCCGCCGGTGTCCGCCAGCACGAAGCCGACACCGCCGGCCAGCAGGAGCGCGACGACGCCGATAGCTGCGAGTGGTTGCGTGTCCATACGACCCGGATGCATCGGGGACGTATTTATCGCATCGGACGCTCAAACCACCGTTTGAGCGTTTTAACCCCGTTCGACGGTGATGTAGCGGACGGAGGTCTCCACGTCCCGGCCGGCCGCGTCGTCGACCACGGTGTCGAGTCGCTCGGCCAGCCCCGGCGGGTCGGCCCCCGGCGGGATGCCCACCGTGACGACGACGTGCCGGGGCTCCTGGAAGAGGACCGTGTTGCTACGCTCGACCTCGACGGTGATGATCTGTCGGGGCGGCTCGACGGCGGATTCGACACGCTCCTGTATCGCTTCCTCCGTGGTGGCTTGCTGGTAGGTGTCGAGAGTCACGCCGCCCAGAAACGCCGACAGGACGAGAATCGAGACGACGAGCACGCCGATGCGTTTCACCGTCGCCGAGCGGGCGTTGCTCTCGCGGAACCAGTGTTCCGGCCGGTAGCCCTGGTACCACAGCCCGACGAGGACGGCGAGGTTGATAGAGAGGATGTTCACCAGTACCAGCACGCCCGACCCCAGCGAGACCAGCGGCTGGCCCCACGCGATGCCGATGCCGACCGTCGCCGCCGGCGGGATGAGCGCGACGGCGATCATCACGCCAACGAGCGCCGTCGAGACGCCCGTGGTCAGGCTCAACACGCCCGCCGCACCGGCGCCCAGCGCCACCACGAGCGAGAGGAAATCCGGTGCGACCCGCTCGCGGACCTGCTGGACGCTCGTCACGTCGGCTATCGGCGGGACGACGTTCGCCGTCCGAACGAGCAGCGCGAAGGCGGTCGCGCTCGCGATGGCCAGCACGAGCCCGAACGCCTGCAGCTTGACCCCGCGGGCGAACAGCTCGTGGTCGTCGACCACGGTGCCGACGTTGGCCGTCATCGCCGGCCCGATGAGCGGCGCGATGACCATCGACCCGACGACGACCGCCGGGGAGTTCAGGAGCAGGCCCGCCGTCGCGATGACCGCGCTGATGACGGTCATGATGACGTACGTCTGCAGCGACGGCGAGAGCTCCTCGGCCTTCGCGGTCAGCTCCTCCCGGGCGATGCGGTCCTCGTCTTTCTCCTCGGCGTAGCGCTCCTCCAGGGCGTCGAAATCTCGGGACAGCACCGTGTTGGCCTCGGTGATGACCGTGTAGGTGTCGTCGTTCAGCCCCACGTCGCGTAGCGATTCCAGCACCGGCTCGACGGCGTTCGTCGGCAGGGGGAACGTGACGACAGCCCCGATGTCTCTCCCGCTTGTCTCCTCGTTGACCACGTAGTCGATGCCTTCCTCGTCGAGGACGCCTTCCACCGCCTCCAGCTTGCCACGTGGGACCGAAATCTGTACGAGGCGCACGGCTACCGGTGTGGTGTCTGTGGACAAAAACCCGGGTGGTTGGCCGACTCGCTGGCGGGGAACGCAGAGCCCCTGCACTGGCGAGCTCGATGTCGACTCTGACAGCCTGATTCGAACGCGGGACGTTATCTCGATAGTCGGTGGTAGCAACGTGAGAGCAATCTGTGACCGACTCTCGCGGGCAACATAATGGGGTTCTCTCTCATTCCGGACGCGGTTTCGACGCTCTTCCTGTACGACTGCCCGATAAGTCCCGGCTGTATCATCTCGTTGTTCTCGTAGCAGAACACCGGCTTGTTCGTCTCCTGGCAGATCTCCGTCGCCTGTCCGTGGTCGCTCTCGATGAACAGGGACGCGCCGGTCGACTCGTAGACGGCCGCTTTGTGCTGCCCGTGGTTCCCACGCTCACGTCGGGTTTCCATATCCGGGACGTCCATCATCACGAGCGTATCGTACTCGATGCCGTGACTGTCCAGCCACGCCTCGGTCTCCGGTCGGTACTTTTCGAGTCTGTTGGTGACGAGCCAGCCGATCTCCTGACCCGGGACGACGTTTGGCTCCACCTCGGTGAGAAACTCGCGGTAGTTCTCCCCGTCGTCGTTTTCTGTTGCCGTTGGGTCCCGACAGAGGACGCCGTCGATGTCCACGCAGAACTCGTCCAGCCGCGTGTGGTGGAGCACGTTCCACTCGAAGACGCGCGGTGAACTGACCACCTCGCTCCAGTAATCGACGTACTGGTGACCCCGTGGCGAGATGTATATCGCGCCGAACTGTATCTCGAACGGGAACTCGTGCTCGTCGAGTCGCGCCCTGGTTTCGCGCATCTGACTACCGGTCAGCACGGAGTCGTCGACGACGAACACGGAGTCGATATCGTCGAAGGCGAGCTCGTCCTCACATCGGCTCCCGGAATCCAGGATTTCCCCCTCACAGAGGTTCTGTACGTCGGTCATCGGAACGTCGAGGTGGAGACACAGGAGGTTCGCGGCGAGAAGTCCGCTTCTGGGGATTCCGACCACGAGGTCGATATCCTGCGGTAGTTCTCGGGCGAGCCGATGCGTGTCCGCGTTCATATCTGCGACGCTTCTGTATTTCATCCATATTCACTCACCATTACCTGAACAAAATAACGCATTCTATACCACCTTCTTTGACACGTAATAGAACGTATAATCGCTTATCGCGAACACGCTACGGGTCAAATGAATCCAGTCTCCCATAGACACTGGCCCGGTGTCCGCGGGGACTCGTCGTCGGCTGTGTCGAACTGACGCGTTTTTCCCTGTCGACGGTGTATCGAGCCTATGTTCGACGCACGCCCCGACCGGAGCGCCGAAGTCGTCCTCGTCGGCCGCTCCAACGTCGGCAAGTCGACGCTGATGCGGGAGCTGACCGGTCACACGTTCGACACCGGCCAGCGCCCCGGCGTCACCCGCAGCCCCAACCACTACGACTGGACCGGTCCCGACTTCGTCCTCACCGACCTGCCCGGCTTCGGCTTCATGAAGGGCGTCCCCGACGAGGTCCGCGAGCAGATCAAGACCGACGTCGTCCGCTACGTCGAGGACAACGCCGAGAAGATACTGGTGGGTATCCTCGTCGTCGACGGGAAGAGCGTCATCGACATCATCGACCGGCATTCGGGCCCCGACGAGATACCACACGACGTCGAGATGTTCCACTTCCTCCGGGACGTCGGCGTCGAACCCGTCGTCGCCGTCAACAAGATGGACAAGGTCGACGACGAGGACGAACGGCTGAACGAACTGTGTGACCGACTCGGGCTCTATCCGCCCTGGAAACAGTGGCAGGAGACCATCGCCCCAATCAGCGCCAAACGGGGCAACATCTCGGCGCTGACCGAGGCCGTCCGGCATCATCTGCACGAAGACGAGCGAGACGACCTGTTCCAGTTCTTCTAAAGAACCTTTTTGCTGCGGGGGGTTCGCTCCGCGAACCCCCGCTTGCAAAAACGTTCATGAAAAAGGCGCGAATCGCCGCGCAGCGGCGATTCGCGGGAACCGGCGGCCTGCGGCCGCCGGATGCTACTAGTCGATTTCGCTGTGTCGCCACAGCCCTGCCCTTCCCCGTCGGCGCTCGGGGTCGATGGGCGAGGCCCATCGACCCACTCGCGCCCGGCCACAGCGACCGTCGACAGCCTGTGGTGTGTCCGCCTCAGTTCTCCGCGACCGCCCGTTCGTGGACGTATCCGCTGAGGGCGCCCACCGGGAGCGTTATCCAGAAGGTGTTTACGAACCCGACGACGCCGTACAGCGCCCCGACTAAGACCGCGGCGCCGGGTTCGACGACGATCCCTAGGCTGTAGAGCATATCACCGAGGAGGGCGGCGGCGAGGAGTGCCGCCAAGCCGATGTAGGTCAGCACCGTCGCGACCAGCCCGCTGATGGGACCGTAGTACCGGAGGTCCTGCGGGACGAGCCGCCAGGCCAGCGCGCCGGCGGCGAAGGCCGCCGAGACGACGAACGGCGGAGCGCGCAGGCCGAAATACAGCAGGCCACCGTCGGCGGCGAGCCGGAGCCCGTCCGGGCCGGCGATGAGGAGCGTTTGCACGCCGCTCAGAACGATGAACGCTACCGACGCCAGCAGCGCCGCCGTCGCGAAGGCGTAGCCGGCACCGATGGAACGGTTGTCGGCACCGGGCAGGCGTCCAGGGCCGTAGCGTTTACACAGTAGTTTGAGCCGCTCAGCGGGAACTGTGCTCATACACGTCGCTTCGCTTCCCAGGCTTGTATTCGCCACGGTTCGGTCGGTAATGATCGGCGACCGGCCTGGGTGACAACACCCGACCGGCGTGTCCGCCACACGGGCGAGACACAGCAGCAGCCGGTCGCTGTCGCTCCGACAACAGAGCCGGGCTGGCCGATTGGTCGCGTCGCTAGGCTACGAGTGCGGTCCGGCCGCCCGCGCATGGACGTGTCCACCGAGGGCGCCGAGTGGCAGGGTCAGCCAGCACGTGAGCACGAACCCGACGATGCCGACGAGCCCGGTGAAGACGGCAGCGCCAGCGGGGTCGACGAGCCAGTCCGGAGATAGTAGCATATACCCGAACACGCCGACGGCTACCAGGGGCAACGCGAACACGTAGGTCAGCGCCGTCGCCAGCACCCCGGCGACGGGCCCGTAGTACGAGGTCCCCTCGGGCAGCGTCCGCCAGACGAGCGCACCCGCGAGGAACGCGGCCGGGACGATGATGGGTATCGCCATGAGTCCGGGCAGGGCCAGGCTGGCAGTGGTGAACCGGAGCGTCTCTCCCACCAGTATCGTGGTCAGGACGCCGTACCCGCCCATCACCACGACGAACAGCGCGGCGGCCGATAGCGCGGCTGTGGCGACGGCATAGCCCGCGCCGACTGTACGGTCCTCGGCCCGGGGCAGCCGTCCGGGGCCGTAGCGCTCACAGAACGCTTCGGCCGCTTCGATATTCGCGGCGATCATACCGTATCCTACGCCGCTTGACATTATATGCCCTCTGGCCGGGGTAGAACGAACGGGTGGCGCCGCTCGCCTGCTCGCGCGACGCCGGGCGAAACACAGTTGTATCCGGCCCTCACACGTCCGATAACATGGCTGGGCTGGGTGCGCTGGCTGGGCGCGTCGGCGACCGAACCGAGGCCGTCGAGGACCGCATCAACGCCCGTCTCCCCTCGTCGCTGAAGATCGGGCTTGGCGTGCTGTACTGGTTCTCGACACGGACCTCGAAGCGGTTCGACGCGTTCGCCGACCGCGCCGCCGTCCGCCGGTGGTGTGACCTCGCTATCGCGACCCTCGTCGTCCTGCAGGTCGGGACGCTGGCGCTGGTCACCGTCGCCGCCGGCAACGCGCTGGGCCGAGAACCCACGGCGCTGAACGACCCGGTCAACACCATCGCGATTCCGGGCGTCAACGAGTTCATGCCGCTGGCGTCGACCCCCTACGTCGTGCTCGCGCTGGTCGTCGCCACCGTCGTCCACGAGGGCGGCCACGCGCTGGCCTGCCGGGCAGAGGGCGTCCCTGTCGAGGAGTGGGGCGTCGCGCTCTTGCTCGGTTTCGTCCCGCTTGCCGGCTACGTCCTGCCCGACGACGCGCTCGACGAGGCCGACGCCCGCACCCGGATGCGCGTGTTCTCGCTTGGCGTCCAGCACAACCTCGTCGTCACCGTCCTCACGGGCGCCGTCCTCCTCAGCTCGTTGACCGCCTCGCCGACCGAGGCCTTCCTCACCTACTTCGGCTGGGCGGCGACGGGCGGTGCGGCGCCGACGGCCGCGGCTGTGGCGGCGCTGGGACCGCTCACGAACGCCTGTTTCTGGCTCGTCCTCCTCAATGCGAACGTCGGGCTGCTGAACGCCCTGCCCATCGGCCCGCTGGACGGCGGTCGCGTCCTCGCCGAGAGCATCGACGCCCTCGGCGACCGGGTCGACTACGCCGTTCCGGCGTGGCTCAAACGGATGGCCGTCTACGGGGCCAGCAGTTTCGTCCTCGGGCTGCTCGGCGTCGCTATCCTCGGCCCGTATCTGTGATACGGTCAGTTGTAACCCATTGCCGGGATTTGCCGGACCCGCCCCGGTAAATCGTTACAACCGACCGTATGAGCCGAGCGCTCGGGCTGGTCACTGACAGGGAAAATCGGCACTGCGGGCACTCACCGCGAACTGTACGACCGACGAGTGGTAGCGGAACAGTTGTAGTCTGTTTCCGGATAGCGCCGACGATGGTCGGCGCGTACCGGAACCTCGCTACAACAGTCCCGCTCAGGCGACGTTGAACCCTTTGTCCCGCAGGAAGTCCTCGACGCGACCCGTGTGGTTCCCCTGGAGCTCGATCTGGCCGTCCTCGACCGTCCCACCGCAGGCGAACTTGGACTTCAGGTCCGACGACAGCGAGTCCATGTCCACGTCCTTCGGATCGAACCCCTCGATAATCGTTACCTCCTTCCCGTAACGGCGCTCGTCGATGCGGATGTTGATCTCCTGGGACTCTTTGGCCACGTCCTCGCAGACGCAGAGCTCCTCAGGCAGTCCGCACGTCGAGCAGACCTCAGACACGATTCACCCGGACGGGTACCGCAGTTGGCTTCCCACTGTCGTTTCGGGAAATCGGGCGTTCTCGCGCACATGAGGCGCAGGCTTCATTCGACATTACCTACTCGCCTGTAACAGGTACAGGGGTAAATAATCTTTCTCCCGAGAAACGGGGGCCCGCTCTGCAGTGGCACCAGTCGCCGGAACGCCCCGCTCGCCGGCCGTCTCACCGCTCGGCGACCACGGAGTCGGCGATGTCGATCGCCGCTTCGGCCGCCTCGGCCGACACCGACCCGCCGTACCGGAGTCGTTCGCGCAGGCCGGCCAGCCGCCGGACGTCCTCGTCGGCGTCGACGGCGTCGAGATACGCCCGGACCGTCTCGCCGGGCTCGCGCTCGCGGTGGCGCTCGCCCAGCACGTACATCGCTCGCTGGAACGCCGTCTCGACGTCCTCGCCGGGGTTCTGTGGCGACTGGTAGCGCAGCCACAGCCCCCGCGAGACCCGCTCGGGGACGCCGGCCTGTCTGAGACCCGCCGCGGTGCCAAGGAGGGCGACGACGCCAAGCGCCGCCTCCTCGCGGGAGGGGAGCTCCGGAAGCGGGCTCCCGTCGTCGCGCTCGGTCCCGTTGGGAGTGCCCGTGCGTGCGTCGGTCCGGGTCACGCCCGGCGCGCGCGTCGGGGTCGGCGTCGGGGTCGGCGTCGGGGTCCGTCCGGGGTCCGGCGTCGCGGTCGGCGTGGGCGTGGGTGTCGGCGTGGACTCGGTCCCGGTCGGCGTCGTCTCGTCGTCCTCGCCGTCGTCGCTCTCGTCGTCGTCGTCGAGGCGCTGTTGCTCCGCCGACCGACGGGGGCCGGCCGGCGTCGGGTCGAACTGTACCCACCCCCAGTCCTCGACGTACATCTCGACCCAGGCGTGAGAGTGGAGCCCACGGACCTCCCACCGGTTCGACCCGACCAACTCGCCCGGGGTGTAACCGACGGTCATCCTGGCGGGGATGTCCTGCGTGCGCAGCATGACGGCCATCGTCGTCGCGAAGTAGGTGCAGTACCCCTCGCTCATCGCGTGGAGGAACCGGTCGGCGACGTTGCGTCGGGGCCGGGAGACCGAAAGCGAGTAGTCGCGGTTCTGCTTGAGCCACCGTTCGATGACCAGCGCGGTCTGATACGGCGTCTCGGCGTTCTCGGTCAGCGTCGCGGTCGTCTCGGCGACCCGGTCGGGCGTGCTCTCGGGCAGCTGGACGTACGTCCCCTCGACGTCGTCGGGGTAGTCGTCGCCGGCGGCCCGCAGCTCCGCCTCGCCCGCTTCGATGACTTCGCTCTCGACCCGGTAGCTGTCGCCGCTCTCCAGTCCCGCTGTGGGCTGGAGCCCGTCGTGTCTCGTCACCTGCACGTCCGCGTCGCCGTCGTAGCGCATCGGTTTCCACGCCGCCGGGACCGTCCCAACGGCCGATTCGACCTCGTACGTCTGGACGACCGCACGCGTCCGGTCGGCCGGCTGGCTGTCGAGGAGGTCGTCGTCGTACGGTTCGAGGCTCCCCGTCCGGACCCAGCCGTCGCCGGTGTAGCGGTCGTAGGTCCCGACGCGCCAGTATCTGGCCTCGCTGGCCTCGACGGTAAAGCGCAGGGTGTCACTCAGCGACAGCGACCCCTGGACCGTCAGCGAGTCCCCGGCGTCGACCAGACTCCCCTCGACGGTCCCGCCCGTCCCGCGCAGGAGCGAGAGGGCCGTCCCCTCGACACCCGGGATGCGCGAGACGACCGTCGGCACGAGGATGACGGCCGCGAGCTGGGTCAGCACCGACCGCCGGCCGGCGTCGATGCCGTCGTCGGCGTCGGAGACAGTCGGCGCCGAGCCCGCCCCGCCCGTCGACGCCGCCCCCTCGCTCGCGACCGAGTCGAGCGTCCCGAACCCGATGGCGGCGACGCCACCGACGACGCCAAGCAAGGTGGTCACAACGCCGGCGTCGGTCGTCAGGACGAAAAAGGAGAGGGTGAGACTGGCGACGAAGACGGCCGTCACGTACCACCGCCTGAGCGCGAAGTAGGTCGTCAGGAACACCGGCGCCGCGGCGAAGGAGGTCACCCAGAGGCGGACGTTCGCGATCTGGAGCAGCCGCCGCCCGGTCAGCAACTCGACGGTGTCGGCGAGCAACACGTCGAAGGAGGGGTTCGTCGTGAGGTTCGTGACGTACCAGAACAGCCCGAGGGCGAACAGGCCCGCGCCGAGGACGATAGCCAGTACCGGGTGGAGGACCCGCGCCAGCAGCGCCGCGAGCACCAGCGCGACGGCGGTCACGAGCAGGAACTGCGTCGGCGAGCCGACGACGTCGATGAGGTGGTACATCGTCCGCAACGGGGCCCCTATCGCCAGCGCGACCGCGAGCAGGGCGAGGACGCGGGGCTGGGACCACCGGAGCCGACCGGCCAGACGGCTCACGCGCCCACCCCCGAGACCAGCGGGTTCTCGCGGCTCGCGGTTAGCTCGTCGAACGCTTCGGTCCGGTCGTCGACGTGGACGACGACGCCGCCGTCGGTGGCACTGACGAGGATATCGGCCTCGTCCTCGCGGTCGCACCGCCCCTCGCCGGTGCGTGCCAGCGCCTCGAGCAGCCGGGTCCGGTGGCGCTCGCCCGAACCCGCCGGCACACGCTCGCTGGGCGTCGCCAGCCCGACGGTGAACTCACTCTGGAGTGCGCCGACGGCGACCGTCGCCGTGGCGGCCGCCATCGCGTCGCCGTGGCCATCCTCGGCCCGTGCGGCGACGAGCAGCTCCCGGTCCTCGCTGTCGTCGTCGAACTCCGTGACCAGGAGCTCGTCGCGTTTGGCGCTTGACTTCCAGTGGACGTCCCGCAGCGAGTCCCCCGGCGTGTACTCGCGCAGCCGGTCGAACGACTCCCGCTGTCGGGCGTCGGGCGTGAGCGTGCGGACGAAGGCGTCTGGCCCGCCCAGCCGGTACACCGGCGGGAACACCAGCACCTCGTCGGTCGCGTCGACCGTGCCGCTGGTGAGTACCAGCCCGAGCGAGTCGGTGACGGTCGCCTCAATGGGGCCGAGCGAGTGCTCACCGCGGCGTTCGTAGGGGACGTCGAAACTGAGCGTCGCCGGCAGCGAACACCGCGCCGTCACGTCCCCGCCGATGCCGTCGACCCGGCGGTCGGTGAGCCGGGCGATACCGCCCCCCTGGGCGGTGAGTTTCAGGGTGCGGGACTCGCCGGCAAACCCCCGGCGGAGCGTCGACCGCTCGATATCCGGGAGGCCGCTCAGGTACACCTGGGCCGTCGCGCCCAGCAGGGCGACAAAGAGCGGCGCGGCGATGGCGGCGAGCCCCGGCTGACCGAACTGCGTGCCGACGGCGGTCGCGCCGACGCCGACCGCGAGGACGCCGACGCCCCGGAGGGTCGGTCGCATTCACTCGACGGCGACCCGGTCGAGGGCCGCCGCGACGAGTTCCTCGGCGGTCTGGTCGCTGCTGTCGGTCCGGATGCGGTGGGGGAGCACGACGGGCGCCTCCGTCTGGACGTCGTCCGGGACCACGTAGTCCCGTCCGTCGAGGACGGCCCGTCCCTGGGCGGCCCGCAGGAGGTTGATGCTCCCGCGCGGGCTCACGCCGAGGCGGGCGTGCTCGCGGGTGTAGGCCGCGAGCCGGGTCGCGTAGGCGCGAATCGGCTCCTCGACGGTGACTCCTGCGACGGCCTCGCGGGCCGCCTGCAGTTCAGCGAGCGTGGCGACCGGCTCCAGTGCCTCTATCGGATGGTTGCCGACGACCTCGCCGAGCATCGCCGTCTCCTCGTCGGCGTCGGGATAGCCCAGCCGCAGCTTCGTCATGAACCGGTCGAGTTCGGCCATCGGGAGGTCGTAGGCCTTGTGCTGCTCGACGGTGTTCTGGGTCGCGATGACGGTGAAGGGCTGGGGGATCTCGCGGGTCGTCCCGTCCGCGGAGACCTGCCCCTCCTCCATCGCCTCAAGCAGCGCCGACTGGGTCTTGGGCGGCGCCCGGTTGATCTCGTCGCCCAGGACGACGTTGGCGAAGATGGGACCCGGTCGGAACTCGAACTCCTGTGTCTTCTGGTTGTAGACGTTGACCCCGGTGACGTCGGTCGGGAGGAGGTCCGGCGTGAACTGCACGCGCTTGAACTCGCCGTCGACGCTCGCGGCGACCGACCGGGCCAGCATCGTCTTGCCGACCCCGGGGACGTCCTCCAGCAGGACGTGCCCGCGGCCCACCAGCGCCGTGACGATGTGTTCGATGGCCTCGTGGTGGCCGACGATGACCTCCTCGACGTTCTCGATGACCCCGGTCGCGAGACGGCTCGCGTCCCGGAGCGCGCTGTCCGACTGCTGACTGGCTGTCGTATCTGTCATGGGTAGTAACGCTTGGGGAGCACCAGGCCGGAACTGCCGACCCGTCAGGGCGCGTGGTTTCAGTTACCTACCTCTTCGGAACGGCAATATGTAACTCTGCTGGAGAGCCAGGGACAAACGCCATATAGCGCTCCCCTGAGAAACGTAGGCAGGTTCTACGGCCGCTCCCAGTCCTTGCACTCGATACAGACCAGTCCCTCGTCCTGCTGCCAGCGCCGCTCGACCGTCTCGCCACAGGCCCCGCAGGTGGTCCCCTCGTCGCTCCAGGCGTACGTCGCTCTGGCCGGTTCGACGTCGGTCGCGGTTTCGGCGTCGTCCGTCTCAGCTGTCGGTTCGACGTCGGTCGCGTCCGTCTCCGGCTCGTCGGTGTCCGTCGATTCCGTCTCTCCGGCCGGGGGTGTCTCGTCCGCCGGCTCCTGTGTCTCCGCCGCCTCGGACTGCTCGCTCGACTCGCCGCCGAGGAAATCCTCCAGCGAGGCGTCTTCGCCCATGGCCGTCTCTGCGTCCGCGTGCGGGAAATAGCTGTCTGCTCTCGGAGCAGGTGTGAGTGCTTTCCTTCCGGCGGTCCGCTGGCTGTCACGTCCCGTGCCGTCACCACGAGCAGCTAGCGGAAGCACAAAGTAGGCCCACCTCAAACCGGCGGGTATGCAAAGTCTCCCCATGCAGCTCGTCCAGAGCATCCTCGATATGCCCGGGAAGTTCGTCGACATCGCGCTGTTCGACCCCATCTCCGCGGTGCTCATCCTCGTCGGCGCGGCGCTGGTCGGGGCCGCCTCGGCGGTCTTTGGCTATCTGTCGCTGGGCGCCGCGCTCTCGCTCGTCTTCAGGCCGGGGAGCGGTCGATCGCCGCCGAAAGAAGCCCAATAGCCTCCTCGATATCGGGGCCCAGCGGCGAGGCGAAGACGACGCTGTCGGCGTGTTCTCGCAGCGCTTCGGTCCGCTCGGCGACGTCCTCGGGTGTGCCGGCGATACAGAACGCATCCAGCATCGGCTCCGTGACGAGGCCGAACGCCTCCTCGAAGCTCCCCGCCGAGATAGCGTCGCTGATCTCGCTCGCGACGTCCTGATCGATGCCGTGACGGCCCAGCACCGGCGGCGGCGAGCCGGCGGCGACGAACGCGACAGGGGGCCGGGCCGCCTCGCGGGCCGCGTCGGCGTCCTCGGCGACTGAGACGCTGGCGTAGGCCGCGAGGTCGAACTCGGTGTCGGCGACGCGGTCGTCTGCCATCGAGTCGACCTGGTTGCGGGCCCAGGCGAGGTCCTTCGGGTGCGAGCCGTTGTACAGCGCGCCGTCGGCGTGTTTGGCGGCCATCTTCGTCATGTGGGGGCCCTGCGCGCCGACGTACACTGGTATGTCGCCGACCTCGTAGTTCAGCCCGGCGTCGTCCGCCCGGAAGGTGCCGTCGTGGTCGACGCGCTCGCCGTCCCACAGTCGCTGGGCGACCTTGAACGTCTCCAGGACGCGCCCCAGCGCGTCGTCGTGGTCGAAGCCCAGATTTCGGATGGTGGATTTGTCGCCCGGACCGACGCCGAAGAGGGCGCGACCGTCGCTCAGCTCGTCGAGTGTCGCGACCCGCGAGGCGAGGGTGACGGGGTGGGTCTCGTAGGGGTTGGCGATGCCCGGCCCCAGCAGCACGTCGTCGGTCGCTTGCGCCATCGACGACAGCGCCATGAACTGGTCGCGGTTGTTGTAGTGATGACTCGCGAAGACCGCGTCGAAGCCTGCCGTTTCGGCGGTGTGGGCGAAGTCGGTGAGCTGTGCCACTGGGTGTTCCGGTGTGAGTTCAATCGCGTACATGAGACCACTCTCTGAGTGCGTCGCGGACGACGTCTTTGTCGTTCGGGCGGTAGAGTTCGTCGCTGCCGGCGTGGTCGCCGAACTCGAACCCTCGTACGACGGCGACCGGCGTGCCGCCGTCGCCCTCGCCGGTGACTACGTTGCCGGCAGCGGCCAGTTCGTCGACGACCGCCTGGACCGTGGCGCCGAGTTCTCGGCCCTCGCGGTCGTGTTCGCCGCGCCAGTCGCGGGCGGCGGGGATGCCCGCCCAGCCCAGCGCGACGCCGCGCTGGCCCAGGCGGAACGGGCGGCCGGAGGTGTCGGTGACGATGACCGCCACGTCCACGTCGAGCCGGTCGTGCAGTCCCGCCCGGATGCGCTCTGCACAGTCGGTCGGGTCCTCGGGGAGCAAGAGGAGGTCGGCGCCGGGCACGTTCGAGCGGTCGATGCCCGCGTTGACCGTGATGTGGCCAAAACGCGTCACGGCGAGGATAAACGGCGCCTCGGTCAGTATCTCTTCGCTCTCCTCGATGACGGCCTGGGCGAAGCGGGGGTCTTTCTCCTCGCCGGCGATGTCGGCGATGCCGTCGGCGATGCGCTCGGCACGGTCGCTCGCCGGGAACTCCGACAGATTTGCCTGCCGGCCCGCGGCCTTCGAGACGATGGTGCTTGCCACACAGACGACGTCGCCGTCCTGCAGGTCCGCCTGCTCTGCGACGAGTTCGGCGACCGAATCGCCGCGGCGAACCTCCGGCAGCCCCTCGACCGCGAAGACCTCCATACCCTCTCTGTGGACTCCGCGGGAAAAAGGACGCCGTTACTCGCAAGGCCCGCAAACAGTGGCAACGGCTGCCGGTGTCGGGGACGTCGAGGTCGGCCTCGCTACGCCTCGTGCAGTTCCACGTCCGGCTCGCCGTCGCTCACCGTCGCGGTCATCATGGTCGCCCGCTGGGCCGGCGCCGCGCCCGTCGCGCTCCCGGGGTTCAGCAGTCGGACGCCGCCGTGGGTGGTGTCCAGCAGTTCGTGGGTGTGACCCGCGACGCCGACGGCCGTTTCGCCGGCCTCCTCGCGGACGATGTTCGCCACGCGGTCCTCGTAGCCCCGCTTCGAGCCGGTGCCGTGGGTGACGACGAACGTGACACCGCCGAGTTCGACCGTCGCTCGCTCGGGCAGGCCGATGTGCGGGTCCATGTTCCCGCCGACGGCGGTCAGTCGTGCTGCTATCGCCCGAACGTTCGACAGCGCACCCTCGCTGTCGAAATCGCCCGCGTGAATCACGTGGTCGGCCGCCTCGATTCGCTCGCGGAACGGGTCGGGAATCTGACTCGCACGCGAGGGGATGTGCGTGTCGCTGATGAGCGCGACGTCCATATCCGGGGTAGCGGCGCCCGCCGCAAAACAGTTCGTCGGTTCCGCTCTCAGTTACTCCGCCGCTTCGGCCGCGGGAATGGCCGATTCCAGCTCTTCCAGACGCTCGATGAGCTGGTCCAGCCCGGCGTTGATGTCCGCCACGCGCTCGGCGATGCCGTCGACCGGTACCGCGCCCTGTGGCGTCGGCTCCACCAGTCCGTCGTCTTCCAGCATCCGCAGCGAGTACCGCACCTTGTGTTCGGGAATCCCGGTCTCCTCGGCCAGCCGTACGATACCTATGGGCCCGTCGTCGATGACGGCCCCGAGTATCGAGAGGTCCCGGCTCTCCTTCTCGACCTGATCGCGTAGTCGCTCCATGCCCATTCGTACCTAGGGATATCCGGTGACGGTATATAAACGCGGTCCTCTGGGGAGCGAGGGCCCGAACGTAGTGAGGGACCTCGAAGTGGAGCGGCGAGCGAAGCGAGCCGTGGAACAGTTGGGAGGCGGGCGAGCGAAGCGAGCGCGCCTCCGTGCGAAGCGGTGACCGAAGGGAACCGCGGAGCTGTGGGGTGCGAGGGCCCGAACGCAGTGAGAGGCCTCGAAGCGAGACGGCGAGCGAAGCGAGGTTCGCCTACTCACGGGTCAGTTCGACCTCGCGGCTTCGCCGCTCGGTATCGAGGCCGCTCCTCCGTCGCGGCCTCGCTTTCCCCGTTCGTTTGTACGGAGACGGCTCCCTGCGCTCATCGCCGCCCTACTCCTCCACGGCTCGCCACGCTCGCTGTTCCGGTACGAGGTTCCTCCCTGCGGTCGGAACCTCGCTACTCGCGGCTCACTTCGTTCGCCGCTCGCTTGTTCGGAGACACCTCCCGTTGGTCGGTGTCTCCCTACTCTTCGACGGGTTTGCGTCGCAACTCGTCGAGCTGGTCGCGCAGCTTCGACAGCTCCGTCTCCAGTTCCTCGCGGCGGTCGATGAGCGTCGACAGCTCTTCGGTGTTGACCGAGAAGTCCTCCTCCAGGGCGACGTCCAGGGCGTCGGTGGTCGCCGCCGCCAGGTCCGTCGACACGCGCAGCACCTCGCTGGGGGTGCCGCGGGACTCGTACAGCTCCTGGTCGCCCGACAGCGGGCTGTAGGTTATCATCGGCGACTCGACGCTGTGGTGGTAGGTGACGGTGTAGCTGGTGTCCGTGACGGGGTTCAGCCGGTCCTCCGCCCGCTCGGTGCGAACGATGTTGAACGGCTCCGCGAGCGTGGGGTAGGTGTCGGCGAGGTCCCGCAGCCGGTCGGCGGCGGTCACGTCGAGCTGGGCCTCCACGTCGCCGAAGAACTGCCGGGAGTTGGTCAGGGAGAAGGCAACGGTGTAGAAGACGGACTCGTCGCTGTCGGCGAGGTTCCGGAGCCGCTCGCGGACCGCCGCGTGGCGCCCCTCGATGGTGAGCTTCTCCAGCTCCTCCAGCAGCGCCCGGACGCCCTCCTCGCGTTCGAGGAACGCCTCGACGATGGCGCCCGGCATCTCCTCGCCCTCGATATCGTCCATGTCTCTCCATGGAACGTGGCGAGTAAACAGTCTGTCGGCGGGGACAAGAGCTATACCGGGGTAAGATAACGTACCACACGTCCACCCCGAGGTGGACCTATGACAGGGACGGGGGGTTTCTTCCCCCGTAAGGTGTGGGGGTCTGAGCCGTCGCTCCCGGCCGAACGTGACAGACAGCCAGTGTCTTGTTCGTCGACTGCGTACCAGCAGGTATGTCCGCCCTCCAGCGGTCGTCCAGACGCGGTCTTTCCCGGCGCGACGTCGGTGCTGGCCTCGTCGCCGGCGTCGCCGCACTGCTCGCGAACGTCCTGTTCCACGCCTCCATGGTGGCACGGATCGCTCTCAGTGACCCCGCCGGCGTGTTGTCGTACTTCGACTGGGACCCGCTCGTCGTCTACCCGCTGGTCGTCACCCCGGTGGCCGCTGTCCTCGTCGGCACCGCGGTCTGGCGGCTTATCGTCCCCGACGAGCCGACGCCGCGCCGCGGTGCCGCTGCCGGGGTCGTGACCGCCTTCGCCTCGCTGTTGGCCCTGGCGGCCGTGTTCGGTCTTTTTGCGGGAGTGAGCGCGCCGTTCGACGCCCTCGGCCAGTTCGTCTTCATCGCTGGCCTCGTCTTCCTCTTCGGAGCCGTCGGAACCGCCGCCGTCATCGCTCCGCTGGGCGCGCTGGTGGGGTACGGATACGAGCGGTATCTGTCGCGGCGGTTCCAGTGATACGGATTGCTCTGGTGAGCGTCCGATCCAGTGGTCGACGATACCGGGACGAGACTCTCCGTCCGCTCGGTGCGGTACCAGAACCGCAGCAAATATATGAAATAAAGAAATAAATTTAACATGACTTTACCATTGATTCATCGCCTGGTGACGCTGTGCAAGCGATACGGTCCCGGTCGCCTCCCGCTGGGGAACCGGCGGGATATCGGCGGTGGCTACGCGATGATGACGGCCGGCGTGTTGGCCGCAATCGCGTTTCTCCTTGTCACGGCGCTACAAGCGCTGTACGTCGGTCGCAGTTACACTACAGATTTGCTATCTATCTACGTGGTGTACATCCCCCCGTTCGTCCTCGCTTCGTTCCCGACCGGTGTCCTCACGTGGCGCTTCCTCCCAGCTGACACCCCGAAGTTCGGTGCCGTCGCCGGCAGCCTCACCGCCTTGCTCTCGTATCTAACTGGCGGTGTCGGAGTGGCGCTGTACTTCATCACAGTGGAGTCTCTGGAGTTTGGCTTGCTTTCGACCGGCGACATCATCGAGTTCGTCATCCTCGGGCTGTACGTCGGTCTGGTCGCGTTGGTCATATCGGGCCTGATCGTCGTCCCGCTCGGGGCACTCTCCGGCTACGTCCACGAGCGAAGCCGTTCTGCATCCGTCGACTCTGCCTGACGGTGGCGCTGTGTGCCGGGGCTCGTCCGTTCCAGTGGTCGACGATACCGGCACCAGCAATCCGTGCGACGCGCGGTTGGCCGAGTCGGTTTGTGACTCACGAGTTCGTTCGTCGCAACAGTACGCCCGGAGCGGGAGTGAGCGACCACGGAGCGTTCGCGAACATCGCGAGACGCGCTGCGTCTCTCGGTGAGTGCGGGGCCGCTCCACGACTGTGAGCCGCGCCGGATAGTTCAGCGGTGTTTTCACCCGACTGTGCATAGTCGGGGTTCTGGCCGGGCGGTCCTCGGTTGGAGTCACAGCTTCGGCGCGATCGAGAGTCCCGCAATCGAGACGCCGACGAGGGACAGTCCGACGCTAAAAATTCTCGTCACCAGCACGTTCCAGTCGGCCGGTTCGACCTCCGTCAAGCGCGTCTCGCTACCGATCGCATCCAGTCGTTCGAAGAATCGGGTCACCTGATACGGATACACGGCTCCGGGAAGCCCGACGATGAGCAACAGGAGGCCGAATCCGATCATCCTGCCGCGAGATACTCCCTACTGACATATCGATTTTGTCGTTTCCCTCGCCGGTCACCGATTCGAGCGGTCGCGATGAAACGCGTCGCTTGCCGATTTAATTTCGAAGAACGCCCGGAGCGGGAGTGAGCGAACGCCGATGGACGGAGTCCATCGGAAGTTGAACCGAAGGAAGACGGTCAGCCTCACTCCGTTCGGCCGCCGCGACTTCCAGGGCTCAAATCCCTCTTAGCCGTACAGCAAAGTCAGAACGCGACGCGATGAAACGCGTCGCTTGGTAGTTTGAGTTCGAAGAACGCCCGGAGCGGGATTTGAACCCGGGCGAGACCCACTGCGTTCGTCTCGCGTGATTCAAATCCCCTCATCTGCGTTTCGACGCTCACGGGGACGAGCACACGCTACGCGGTGCTCGTCGGAATTGTTCGCGTCAGAAAGCGCCCGGAGCGGGATTTGAACCCGCGTCACAACCGTGACAGGGTTGTATGATGGGCCACTACACCATCCGGGCTGACTACACTCAATCGTATCCCGGTCGTGGTATTAAGGCTTTCCAAAGGACGACGCCCTGCTATGGGACCACTTGACGGGACCCAAACCTCTATATCCGTTCTCGGCGAACCCAGTGGTAACGACAGCCGTTCTCCCCGCAGTGGGGCGGGGGTCCAGTAGCTACTGCCGGCCAAGTTGGTAAGTGTTATTAGGGTCCCGACTATAGCGACCTGTAGTATCTCGTGACAGCCACCTTCTCCAGCCACAGGCCCCACGCACGCACACACACATGGTAGATGTAAGTCAACACGACCTCGTTCCCGACCACAGCGTCGTCGACGAGGCCGACCTCGAAGCAGTGCTCGACGAGTACGACATCAAGAAGACCGACCTCCCGAAGATCAAACGCGCCGACCCCGGACTGCCGGACGAGGCGGAGGTCGGCGATGTCATCCGTATCGAACGCGACTCGCGAACCACCGATACCGCCGTCGTCTATCGGCTGGTGGTCGAATAATGAACACACAGGACCGACGCGCTATATCGCGTGAGTACTTCGCGAAGGAACGGCTCGCCGAACACCACTTCCGCTCGTTCAACGCCTTCCTCGACCGAGGGATGCAGCAGGTGGTCGACGAGAAAGAGACCATCGACACCGACATCGGCGACAAGGAAGGCCAGGAGCCGGTGTGGGTCGAACTGGGCGACGTCCGCGTCGTCACGCCACGGGTCCGCGAGGCCGACGGGAGCGAGGAGCTGCTGTACCCACAGGAAGCTCGCCTCCGCAACATCACCTACTCCGCACCGGTGTTCATGGAGATGGCCATCGTGCGGGGCGGCGAAGAGGAACCCGAGGAAGTCGTCGACCGCACCGAGACGAAAATTGGGCGCATGCCCATCATGGTCGGCTCGAACAAGTGTAACATCGCCGGCTTCACCCGCGAGGAACTCATCGACATCGGTGAGGACCCCGCCGACCCCGGCGGCTACTTCTGTGTCAACGGCTCCGAGCGCGTCCTGATGACGAGCGAGGACCTGGCGCCGAACAAGATTCTGGCCGAGTACGACACCAAGTACGGCGACCAGGTCCAGGTCGCAAAGACCTTCTCACAGCGCCGGGGGTATCGTGCGCTCGTCCTCTGTGAGCGGACCCGCGACGGGCTACTGGAAGTATCCTTCCCCTCCGTCTCGGGCTCTATCGACTTCGTGACGCTCGTCCGCGCGCTGGGTCTGGAATCCGACGAGGAGATCGTCCACCGCGTGAGCGAGGACCCGGAAATCGTGAAGTTCATGCTCGAGAATCTGGAGGAAGCCGAGGTCCAGACGACCGAGGAGGCCATCGAGACGCTGGGTCAGCGCGTCGCCTCCGGCCAGGGCAAGAACTACCAGCTCAAGCGAGCGAACTACGTCATCGACCGCTACCTCCTGCCACACCTCCACGAGGAGGGCGTCGACGAGGAAGAGGTCCGTATCAACAAGGCGTACTACCTCTGCCGGATGGCCGAGGCGTGTTTCGAACTCGCGCTCGAACGCCGCGAGGCCGACGACAAGGACCACTACGCGAACAAGCGCCTGAAGGTAAGCGGCGACCTGATGACCGACCTGTTCCGGACCGCGCTGAACAAGCTCGCCCGGGACGTGAAGTACCAGCTCGAACGCGCGAACATGCGAAACCGGCAGCTCTCCGTTTCTACTGTGGTTCGCTCGGACGTGCTGACCGAACGACTGGAACACCCCATCGCGACGGGGAACTGGGTCGGCGGCCGCTCCGGCGTCTCCCAGCTCGTCGACCGCACGGACTTCATGGGGGTTCTCTCCCACCTGCGCCGTCTGCGCTCGCCGCTCTCTCGCTCCCAGCCACACTTCGAGGCGCGGGACCTGCACGCGACCCAGTGGGGTCGCATCTGTCCCTCCGAGACGCCGGAGGGCCCGAACTGTGGGCTCGTGAAGAACTTCGCACAGGCGATGGAGCTCTCACAGGACGTCGCGGACGCACAGGACCTCAAACAGGAACTTTCGGATATGGGGGTCCAGGGCATTCCCGGTATCGAGTCTATCGAACAGCAGCCCGCGGACGACTAACATGAGTCAGAGCCGAGAAGCCAAAGTATACGTCAACGGTAGTCTGGTCGGCACCCACCCCGACCCCGAACAGCTCGCAGAACAGGTACGACAGGCCCGCCGCCGGGGAGACGTCTCCCAGATGGTCAACGTCTCGGTGAAGGGCCGCACCGACGAGGTCATCATCAACGCCGACGCCGGTCGGGCCCGCCGCCCGCTGCTGGTCGTCGAGAACGGCGAGCCGCTGATGACCGACGACCAGGTCCAGGCCGTCAAGAACGGCGATCTGGAGTTCGAGGAGCTCGTCGAACGCGGTCTCGTCGAGTTCATCGACGCCGAGGAAGAGGAGGACATCCTCGTCGGCGTCGACGAGGACGAACTCACCGACAACCACACTCACCTCGAGGTCGACCCGCAGCTGATGTTCGGTATCGGCGCGGGGATGATTCCCTACCCCGAACACAACGCCTCCCCGCGGATTACGATGGGGTCGGGGATGATCAAGCAGTCGCTGGGCCTGCCGAGCGCGAACTACCGCATCCGGCCCGACACGCGCCAGCACCTGCTGCACTACCCGCAGCTCTCGATGGTCAAGACCCAGAC
>Ga0136589_1000192_pt1 | contig 31767 bp, 32 predicted proteins | sample AntRauMFilla3764_FD_104640 | JGI IMG/M metagenome (GOLD analysis project Ga0136589, IMG submission 104640) | Saline lake microbial communities from Rauer Islands, Antarctica - Metagenome Filla 3 #764 | ecosystem: Environmental > Aquatic > Non-marine Saline and Alkaline > Saline | place...
CCCGCGATCCTCGTGCTCGACGAGGCGACGAGCGCCGTCGACACCGAGACGGAGGCGCTCATCCAGCGCGGACTCGCCCGACTCACTGCCGACCGGACGACGGTCGTGATCGCCCACCGGCTCTCGACGGTCAGGACAGCGGATCTCATCCTCGTTGTCGACGACGGCCGGATCGTCGAGCGCGGGACACACGAGGACCTGCTGAGAGTTGGTGGACGGTATGCAGCCCTCTGGGGCGAGCAGACCGACGTAGTCGGCACGTATCAGAGCTCTTGACGGCTGGTTACGGTCTCCGTGAGAACAGCGCCGTCGACGAGAACGGTCGCGTCATCTACGTCGTGTTTGTCGCGGAGTTCCGCGGAAAATCGATCTGCGATCGCGTTATCTCTCGTCGATTATCTCTGGTGATAATACAATGGAAACAGTAACGTAACCAATTGGGTTGATCATCACATGGATTCTGGTGTGGCCGGTCGGCCGACAGTGCTTCACGCCGGCAGCGACGCCGACGCGATCCGCGAGGCGGTCGAGACGGTGACGGAGCCTGCGCATGCGTTCTCTTCTGTCGACGGCGAAACCGATGCGGTCGACGCGCTCGCCGCGGGGTCGATAGCCTGTCTGATCTGCGAATCGGAACTCACGGAGGGGTCGGGGATAGCGCTCTTACAAACGGTCGCTGCGGAGCGGCCGACGGTGCCGACGCTGTTCGTGACCGATGACGACTCTCTCATCGGTGACGCCATCGGGGCGGGTGCGACCGACGTCTTCGTCCGCCGAGACGGTTCGGAGAGGGACGCCCTCCTGTCCCGACGACTCGCAAACGTGCTCGCACAGTCTCCCGCCGACACCGCTGGCATCGCTGACACCGCCAACGCCGCTGACACCGACGACGACACGTTGGACCTCCTCAGAGGCATGTACGAGGTGACGACGGACACCGAATCGAGTTACGAGGAGAAACTCGACGGCCTTCTGACGATGGGGTGTGAGGCGCTCGGCCTCGCGAACGGCTTTCTGACCCGCATTGAAACCGACGGCGACGGCGGGCAACAGCGTATCGTCCGAGCACACGGTCCCCACGACCTGTTACAGTCGGGCGAGTCCTGTCCGCTCTCGGAAGCGTACTGCCGCCGAACGATCGAGACCGACGGACTGCTCGCCGTCGCGAACGCCCCACAAGCGGGCTGGGAGACGGACCCCGCGTACGAGCGGTTCGAACTCGGCTGTTACATCGGCGGGAAGGTCGTGGTCGGTGACGACCTGTACGGCACCGTCTGCTTCGCGGCGAGGGAACCGCGAGACAGGCCCTTCACGGAGTTCGAACGGACGGCGGTCCGGTTGATGAGCGCGTGGGTCAGCTACGAACTCGGACGGCAGGCGGCAACCGCCGAACGGGAGATGACCCACCGGGTGATGAACGAAGCGCCCGTGGGCATCCTCATCAGCGACGCGTCCAGACCTGACAATCCGGCAGTGTACGTCAACGACCAGTTCGAGGCGATGTCGGGATACGAGCAGTCGGAAGTACTCGGGCGGAACTGCCGGTTCCTGCAGGGTGAAGCCACCGACGACGCGCACGTCAGGCAGCTTCGTGAGGCGATCGACGAGGAGCGGCCGGTGTCCGTCGAGCTACGGAACTACCGGAAAGACGGCACGGCGTTCTGGAATCGCGTCACCGTGGCCCCGATCACGGACGGCGACGGGGAACTCACTCACTACGTCGGGTTCCAAGAAGACGTCACCGAGCGAAAGAACCACGAACTGGACCTAAAGCTCCGAAACCGAGCGATCTCGGCCGCACCGATCGGAATTGCCATCCACGACGCGACTGGGGCACCGTGGCCGATAACCGACGCCAACTCCGCCTTCGGGCGCGTCATCGGCTACGATTCGACGACCGTTCGGGGCTCGGGACTCTCGCTGTTCGAGGGGCCAGAGACGGACCCCGAACGGGTTTCGACCATCGAACGCGCCTTCGAAACTGGGAACTCGGCGGCGGAGACCGTCCTGTTGTGTCGTCCGGACGGAAGCCCGCTCTGGGCGAGGATACGTATCGCACCGGTCACCGACGAAGACGGAGCGCCCACCCACTTCGTCAGCTTTCTCGAAGACGTCACGGAGACGAAAGAGCACCAACAGCGGATCGAGCGTCGGCTCGACGAGTTCGGTGACCTGCTCGCGGCGGAGCTACACCGCCCGCTCACTGACGCCCTCGAATTGCTCGACGGGAACCCGAACGATCTCTCGGCGGATACCATCGCGACGGCCGTGGCGACGCTCGAACGAACCGACGGCCTCATCGACGATCTCACCGAGATACACTCCTTCTCGGTGAAGTCGCGAGAGGTATTCGATCCGAGCCGAGTCGACTTCGGGGAGAAGCCGTGATTGCCCGGAACTCGGGCACCGCTCCGCTCGCGGGCGGACGGCCAGAATCGAGAGGTGTCACCCCACCCAGACAATGGAACAGCCGATAACCGGTATCGTCGTCTGCGAACGAAATCGAACGCGTGCGGAGTTGTACGCGCTGTGGCTGGAGCGAGCCGACGTGACGGTGGCCGCAACGACCGGTGCAGCCGTCACCGCCTGCGATAAGGAGACGGCCGTCGTGCTGTTGGATCAGCAGTTCGCCGGCGATCAGACCCGTGAACTCCTCGACGAACTCCGCTCGGCGTCGCCGCTCGCTCGCTTCGTCGAGACGCGGGAGCAGTCGTCGCCGCTTCCCGCCTTGGGAGTAGATCACGACCTCGTGAAACCGATCTTCGAAGAGGATCTCAGGGAACTCGTCGAGGTGCTGCTGCTGCGGGCGAACTACCACCTTCTGCTCAGACTCTACTACCAGACGACGGCGCTGTTGGTAGGGCTTCGAAACAGCGAACACACCTCTGTGGCGGACCGAGACCGCCGCGAACAGTTGGAGGACCGAGCGGAGCGGCTGAAAGACGCGATCAGGGAGTACCAGGCGAACCTGTCTGCAGACGACATCGCGGCAGTCAAAAAAGCCGTCAACTACCAACCCATCCGGCGAGCCCGCGACGACGACGGCGGCAGTCACAGCAAACACCGCCCAGACTCCTGTGTGCAGTGTCTGGAGTCGTGGGACAGCGCCGACCAGGCCACTCGACTCGGAGCCCACGTTTGGCGCTGTGAGAACTGCGGCCACGTCCAGACGGGGGGCGGGTCGAGCTACCAACACATCTGGAAGTGACGCCGACGGGAGTCACCGGGCGATTTGCCGACCGGGACATTGCCCGCACGGTCCGAGTCTGCAATACCCTCGTAAGTCGCCCAGTAAAGATCAGCCTCCGAAACGGCGAGTGACGTCGAACGCACGAACGGAATTTATGCCGATCCGCGAGAGACACGTGGGTATGACGACCTCAGACGAGGGCGGACGCGACGCCGCTCGGACCGGATCGGTCGCGGCGATCCATCTCAGCCCTGACACCGGTGGTGACCCCGAACCGCACGACTCGGTCGACGCGGTCGCCGGACGCGGGCTCACGGGCGACCGGTACTACCGGGGCGAAGGCATCTACAACGAACAGGACGACCTCGACCCGAGCGACGTGACGCTCATCGAGTCGGAGGCGCTCGCCGCCGCCCGCGAAGCATACGACGTCGACCTCGAGTCCGGGGCGCATCGGCGGAACATCACGACCCGGAAGGTCGCACTCAACCACCTCGTTGGGGAGCGGTTTCGGGTCGGCGAGGCCGTGGTAGAAGGGATCGGCCTGTGTGAGCCGTGTGGCTATATGGAATCGCTCGCCGACCAGCCGAACGCGGCGGACGCGCTGATACACCGCGGCGGGCTCGACGCTCGAATCGTCGAATCGGGTGCGATCAGCGTCGCGGACGCCGTCATCTGGTGAGACGTGCTCGGACGGTCGGAGCGGTACGTCCTCGCTCGCGGCGCGCTCACGACTCCCGCTGGAACGTCGCGTCGAACATCTGCGCCGACATCGGCGCCGGGTCCCCGTCGGTGACGTTGTACGCCGAGAAGTCGGTCACGCCCGCCTCGCGGAGCAGGTCCTCGTCGTAGAAGCTGTTGCCCGTACACGCCGACGGATCTCGCGAGAGAATTTCGAGTACGGCATCGGCGACTATCTCCGGGGTGCGCCAGTCGTCTTCGGTCCCGAGCCCGAAGTACCGGGTCGCGCGGGTGTCGATAGCGGTCACCGGCCAGACCGTGTTACACCCCACGTCGTCCGCGGCCAGTTCCTCGGCGAGCGAGAGCGTGATGAACGACATCCCGAGTTTCGACCACGCGTACGGTGCCTTCCCGGGTGATCGGTCGGCGACGACCGGCGGCGAGTTCGACAGGAGCCACGCCTCGTCGAGCCCAGCGAGATGGTCGGCGAACGCGTGGGCGACGAGGTGAGTCCCGCGGACGTTCACGTCGGTCAGGATGTCGAACCGGTCGCCCGGCAGGTCGGCGATGTTCGCCAACTGGATGGCGCTCGCGTTGTTGATGACGATGTCGACCTCGCCGAAGTGGTCTATCGCCTCTTCGACGACCGCCTCGACGCGGTCCTCGTCGCGGAGGTTCAGTTCGAGCGCGAGCGCCTCGGGTCCGCGCTCGCGCACCTCGCGGGCCGTCTGTTCGATCGTTCCTTCGAGTTCGGTGTCGTCGCCGTCGGTCGTCTTGCCCGTCGAGACGACGTTACAGCCGCAGTCGGCGAGCGCGAGCGCGAGCCGTTTGCCGATGCCGCGAGTCGTTCCGGTGATGAAGGCCGTCGAGCCTGTGAGGTCGGGTGTCGTGAGCGCCATGCGATCCGTTCGGCCAACTGACGGATAACTTCCGGTGTCGATGCTGCGACGCCGGCGTTTCAGCGACCGATCGTTCCCTGACGCGTGATCGGAGCGTCGGGGTCGATACAGAACGCGACGAGTATGGCATCCTCGGTGGCGGTGACGGGCACGCCGTCGTCGTCGACCACGAGGGCGCTCTCGGTGTACCCCAGCGACTCGTCTCCGACGTCAACCGCGCCGTCGAAGACGTAGAGGTAGGTGTCCCAGTCCGGCCGGGACGGCAGCGTGGTCGTAGCGTCGGCGTCGAGGCGGCAGTCGTAGAAATCGACGTCGTTGCGGACGGACAGCGGGGCGTCGGTCCCCTCGGGACCGAACAGGTGCCGCCACTCGTTTGGGACCGGACCGGGAATCGGCCGGTGTTGGATCTCCGGTTCGAGGCCGAGGCTATGCGGGCGGACGAATATCTGGAGCATCCGCAGCGGCGGGTCGTCGGCCAGCGTCTCCTCGGCGTGCCAGAACCCGCTGCCGGCCCCCATTACCATCAGGTGCTCCGAGTCCGTGACGAGTTCGTTGTCCTGACGGTCGTCGTGGCGCATGACGCCCGCGGGCACCCAGGAGATGATCTCCTCGTTTCGGTGCTGGTGCATCCGGATGAGCGTCCCCGGGTCCATGAACGACTCGACGACCGTCGCGAGCGGGCCGTAGCCGTGGTCGTCGTGACCGGGGACCGCCCGGCCGGGAAAGTTGAGGTGGATCCGAAATGTTCCTTGATTCTGCGACACGTCCGTCCGCGGCGCCGTATACATCCGAGACTGTGTCGGTGCGGAAGGCGATTCGTCCATTGGACCGTCGTAGTCGCCCGGTCGCTAAATGGGTTCTGTGCGACTGGTCACGACGGCGCACCCGTTCCGGTTCGATGATGTGAGCGGCGACGACTGTCGCTCCTCCCGCGACCGATTGAAAACGGATTCCGTGTACACTGTCATTGATTGCTGGTTGCGCCAGTCATATGTAGACGTATTGTATCGGTAGTGCTATGACGGGACCGCCGATCCACGACTTGCACTTCGCAGAAGAGCCGAGCGTCGACCAAGTCCCCGGTCCGAACTCGCAGCGCCTCCTCGACAGACAAGAGGACATCGACAGCAGCGCGGTCGCGTATCCGAACGACATTCCGCTCGCGTTCGAGGAGGGTCGCGGCGCGACACTGAAAGACGCGGACGGCAACGTGTTTCTCGACTTCTTCGCCGGCATCGGCGTCTACAACGTCGGCCACGCGAACCCCTACGTCAACGAGGGCGTCCACGAACAGATCGACAAGCTCACCCACTCCGTCGATTTCCCGACGGAACCGCGGCTCGATCTCATCGAAAAACTCGACGAAATCGCGCCCGGGAACCTCGCCGGTAACAACCGGTTCGTCTTCGGTGGCCCCACCGGGAGCGACGCCGTCGAGGCGTCGATCAAGCTCGCGAAGTACAACACGGGCGGCAACGGGCTGATCGCCTTCCGGAACTCCTACCACGGGGCGACAGCCGGCGCGATGAGCATCACGTCGAACAAGAAGTTCAAGCAGCCGTACGGACCGCTCCTGCCCGACGTGGTGCACGCGCCGTTCCCGTACCCGTTCCACGAGGGGCGCAGCCCCGAGGAGTCGGTCGACCGCGCGCTCGAAGAGGTCAGAGCGATCGTCGAGGAGCCGTACGGCGGCCTCACGGACCCGGCGGGTATCTTCGTCGAGCCGATCCAGGGCGAGGGCGGCGTCATCGCCCCGCCGGACGGGTTCCTCTCGGGCCTCCGCGAGATTGCCGACGAGAACCACCTCCCGCTCATGTTCGACGAGATCCAAGTGGGGATGGGACGCACCGGCGAGTGGTGGGCGTCCGAGCATTACGACGTGACGCCGGACATAATGACGACCGCGAAGGCGCTCGGCGGCAACGGTCAGCCGCTGTCGGGGACGATGTACCACGAGGACCTCGACACGTGGGGGCCGGGCGACCACGCGGGCACCTACCGGGGACACGTCCCCGCGATGGTCGGCGGACTCCGCGCGATCGAGTACATCCAGTCGCACGACCTGCTCGACCACGCGACGGAGGTCGGCGCGTGGATCCGCGACCGCCTCCACGACGCCGGCGAGAACGACCCGGGCGTCGGCGAGGTCCGCGGCAAAGGGCTGTTCATCGGTGCCGAGTTCGTCGGTGCCGACGGCAACCCGGACTCCGACCGCGTCGACGCGATCCAGGAGTACTGCTACGAACACGGTGTGCTGGTCTGGACGGCGGGCCAGTACGGCAACGTCTTGCGGCTGCTCCCGCCGCTCGTCCTGACGCAGAAACAGGCGGAGGTCGGGACCGAGATCATCGCGGACGCCATCGAAGCGACCGCCGAGTTAGCGGTCGCCGAGTAGCGCGCTCGCAGTCATTTTGAGACCGAATTCCGATAACGCCGAGACGGAGAGGCCCTACGTCGGCAACGCCGCGTCGGGAACCGTTCCGTCGTCGTTCCACCCGCGGACCTCGTAGTACGAGTCGATCGCCTCGTCGAGGCCGGGGAGTTCGTCTTCGTAGGGGAGTCGGTCGTCGTCGCCGTCGATCCCGCGCTGATTGTTGAAGTGCCGTTCTAAGGTTACGGTCCGCGCGCCCGCCGCGAGTAACTCCTCGAAGTCGGCGTCGAAGAGCAGTTCGTAGCGCTCCGGCGTCATGAAGTCACGGGAGAACTTGCAGACGACGCCGCTGTCGTTGAGCGCCATCAGATTCTCGCGCTCCACGAGGCGCTCGGCTTTCCCCTCGAACCCCGCGGGCTCCATGGCCTCGTCCTCCTCGACGAGCGGATACTCCACGGAGTAGAACGTCGCGTACATGTGATCGGCACCGCGGTTCGCGACCGCGTACGAGAGCGCTTGGCCGTGAAGCAGTCGCCCCTCGTGTCCCGCGAAGTCCATGTTCTTTACCGACCAGTTCTCCACGCCGAGTTCGTCGTGGATTCGGCCGATTCCCTCCGCGAGCCGGTCGCCTTCCCCGTCGCGGTGCGCGATCTGTTCGACGAGGTCCCAGATGAGCTCTCGGTTGCCGAACTCGTCCTCGGCGGCGAGGTACGCGGCGATCGTGTTCCCCGCGGAGATCGCGTCCAACCCGTAATCGTCGCACAGCTGATTCGACTTCATCACGTCGACGATGTCGTCGACCCCCGAGTTCGACCCGAACGCCATCGCCACCTCGAACTCGGGGCCCTCGGTCTCCACGCCGCGCGCCTCGTTCCGAGTCGGGAGCTTACAGGCGAACGCACAGGCCGAACACGTCCCTTTTTTATACTTCTTCTCGGCGACGGCCGCGCCGTTGATCCCCTCGACGCCCTCGAACGAGCGCTCTGAGAAGTAGTACGACGGAAGCCCGTCCATCTCGTTCGCGAGGTCCATCACCGCCACGGTCCCCTGCTCTTTCATGATGTGGTCGTCGGTGGCGGCCTCGCGATGAATATCGGTCGCGGTCGCGTTGATCGACAGTTCGGGTGCCGAGTCACCCCCGAACGTGACGGCTTTGATCCCCTTCGAGCCGAAGACTGCTCCGAGTCCGCCGCGACCGAAGGCGCGTTCCTCTGTCGTCATGATCGACGCGTACCGAACCTCGTTTTCGCCCGCCGGGCCGATAATCACCGTTCGGTCGGCGGAGATGTCGTGTTCGTCGTCGAGATAGGCGGCCGTCTCCGGCACCGTCGCCCCGGCGAGGTCGGGAACGGATTCGAACTCCACGCCGTCGTCGCGCACGTGGACGACGACGAGGTCGTCGCTCTCACCCGCCAGTTCGATCGCACCGTATCCCGTCGCCGCGAGGTGACGCGAGACGAATCCGCCGACGTTCGACGACAGGAGCCCGTCCGTCAGCGGCGACACCGCGGTGCAGTTCGTCCGTCCCGTGAAGCTCATCTGCGACGCCTGCATCGGGCCGGTCGTGAACACGGCACGGTTCTCGGGGCCGAGCGGGTCCGCGTCGAACGGAATTCGCTCGTGGGCCAGTCGCGTCCCCACGCCCCGACCGCCGATGTATCGCTCCTGTATCTCCGTGATATCGGTCTCGGCCGTCGTTCGCTCGCCGACATCGATCGATAACAGCGGTCCGGTACTGTGAAGCATGGCACTCGGTACGAGGACCTGATACAAAAACCCTGACAGAAGGGGAACGAAGCGGGTGCTTCGAGCCGTTTTGCGCCGTTATACGGTGTATCGAGTTCTTCCGTAGCGACGCGCTACCGTGCAAATTCGACGGATAGACGCCATTTTGTACACAGTATCCGTTTGTGAGGTACACGGTAAATTTATACTCCTGCTGGCAGATCCGATTCGTAGATACCTGTTATCATGCCACGAGAACATATCTTCGACGAGACCGAGTACGAGCGTCGGGTGGCTCGGACGAAAGAGCAACTGCGCGAGCGGAACCTCGACGCCATCGTGGTCGCCGACCCGGCCAACATGAACTACCTGACCGGCTACGACGGCTGGTCCTTTTACGTTCATCAGGCGGTCGTGATCACGCCCGACCGCGACGAGCCGATCTGGATCGGTCGCGACATGGACGGCGACGGCGCGCGAGCGACGACGCACCTCGCCGAGGAGAGCATCCGTGCGTACAGCGACGACCACGTGCAGTCGCCGCGCGACCTCCATCCGATGGACTACGTCGCCGGCGTGCTCGAAGAGCTGGACGTCGCGGACGGCCGTGTCGGCTTAGAGATGGACGCCGCCTACTTCACCGCGAAGTCGTACACGCGGCTTCAGCAGAACCTCCCGGACGCGACGTTCGAGGACACCACGCTGCTCGTCGGCTGGATCCGGGTGAAGAAGTCGGACGCGGAGCTCGAATACATGCAGCAGGCCGCTCGTATCTCTGAGAACGCGATGCGCGCCGGTCTCGACGCCGTCGGCGAAGGCGTCCCGGAGTACGAGGTCGCCTCGGCCGTCTACCAACAGCTGATCGAGGGGACAGACGAGTACGGCGGCGACTACCCGGCCATCGTCCCGCTGATGCCGTCGGGCGATCACACCGGCACTCCCCATCTCACGTGGACGGACCGGCCGTTCGAGGAGGGTGACCCGGTGATCATCGAGCTCTCCGGCTGTCGCCATCGCTACCACTCGCCGCTGGCCCGGACGACGTTCGTCGGCGACCCGCCGGCCGAACTGCAGGAGACCGCGGACATCGTCGTCGAGGGGATAGAGGCGGCCTTAGACGCCGTCGAACCCGGCGTCACCTGCGAGACCGTCGAGAAGGCGTGGCGGACCACCATCGAGCAGTACGGGATCGAAAAAGAGGATCGGATCGGCTACTCGGTGGGACTCGGCTACCCTCCGGACTGGGGCGAGCACACCGCGAGCATCCGCCCGCACGACGACACCGTCCTCGAGGAGAACATGACGTTCCACATGATCCCCGGCATCTGGACCCCGGACGTGGGGATGGAGATCAGCGAGACGTTCCGGGTCACGTCGACCGGTGCGGAGACGCTCGCCGACTTCCCCCGTCGGCTGTTCACCACCTGATCAGTCGTCCGAGTCGGGGGTGACGACTGCGTTTGTTAATTCGTCGGCCGCCCCGCCGCCCGCGTCGAGTGCCGCGACGTTGTCCGCGACGATGTCGGCCAGTCGGTCCCAATGCTTGGGCGTGTGACCGCCGGTGTGCGGCGTTATCAGGCAGTTCTCCAGCTCCCAGAGCACGTGATCCGACGGGAGCGGTTCGGGGTCGGTGACGTCGAGGGCGGCCCCGCGAATGCCCTCTGTCTGGAGCGCGGAGACGAGCGCGTCGGTGTCGACAAGACCGCCACGGGCCGCGTTCACGACGACCGCGTTCGGCGGCAGCGTGGCCAACTCCGCCTCCCCGACCATCCCGCGGGTCATGTCGTTGAGCGGGCACGCGAGCACGACGTAGTCGCTCCGGGCGAACGCCTCGTGGACGTCGTCGTCGTCGAAGCCGAACACCTCGTCGGTGGGGCCGCCCTTTTCGGGCGTGTAGCGGATCCCAATCGTCTCTACGTCGAACCCGGCGAGCCGCTGGACGACGGCTTGTCCGATCGACCCGAGGCCGACGACGGTGACCGTGCTGTCGGTGAACTCGTGCGACTGGAAGTGACGCCACTCCCCGTTCGCCTTGCGGCGCATTCCCTCGTGGAGGTTACGCGCGAACACGAGCATGTTGGCGATGCTCTGCTCGGCGATGCCCGGCGCGTGGATGCCGCCCGCGTTCGTCACGGTGACGCCGTGCTCTCGGAGCGCCTCCGTCGGCACGTGGTCGGTGCCGGCGAACGTACACGCGAACAGTTCCAGCCGGTCGGCGCTCCCGACGAGGTCGGGGTCGATCGTAATCCCGGTCACGACGCGGGCTTTCGGAACGAGTTCGCGCTCCTCGGCGGGCGTCCGGGCGAGCGCGACCGTCCGATCCGGGAGCCGGTCGCGGAGCGCCTCCGCGTACGACGCCATCGACAGTCCTTCCGTTCCCTCTCGCAACACGACGATATCGGGATCAGCGGTCTCGTGTGAACTCATGAGCAGTGAGCGCGTCGACGCGACGCGTTGGCGGATCATTGCGAGGGGCGTTTTTAGCCTTTTGTGTATCTTATGTACACGACAATTGTGTACTGTTAAGTCGGTCAAGTGAGAGCGTGTCACACATGACCGAACCGATCCGGGATCGGCTCTCCAGCGTCCGCAGACGATTCCACCGTCATCCCGAGCCTGCGTGGCGCGAGTTCCTCACGACGGCCACGCTCGTCGAAGAGATTCGATCGATCGACGTCGACGAACTGGCGATCGGCCCCGACGCGTACGACCCGGCCGATCGCATGGCCGTTCCGGACGACGACCTCGGTCCGTGGATCGACCGCGCCCGCGACCACGGCGCGGACGAGGCGCTCCTCGAGCAGATGGCCGGCGGGAACACCGGTGCCGTCGCCGTCCTCGACCGCGGCGACGGCCCGGCGATCGGACTCCGCGTCGACATCGACGGGCTGTTCATCGAGGAGTCGACCGACGCCGGTCACGTCCCGGTCGACGAGGGATTCCGCTCGGAAATCGACGGGACGATGCACGCCTGCGGCCACGACGCCCACATGACGTGGGGGCTCGCGACGCTCGAAGCCATCGCGGAGAGCGACTTCGACGGGCGACTGGTCGTCTTCTTCCAGCCGGCCGAGGAGACCGGCGGCGGTGGCCATCCGATGGCCGAGAGCGAGTACGCGGACGACCTCGACTACCTGCTCGCGGTCCACGTCGGCCTCGATCACCCGACCGGCGAGGTAGTGGCGGGGATCGAGAAACCGCTGGCGATGTGCCACCTCCACGTGACGATCGAGGGAACCTCGGCCCACGCCGGGAAGGCACCGCAGGCGGGAAACAACGCGATGCACGCGATGGGGACGGCGATCGTGAACGCGTACGGAATCCCCCGGCACGCGGGCGGGATGACCCGGGTCAACGTCGGGAAGGCCGAGGCCGGAACCTCGAGCAACATCATCGCAGAGCACGCACAGATGGAAGCCGAGGCGCGCGGCGAGACGACCGAACTGATGGAGTTCATGAAACAGCGGTTCGAGCGCACCGTCACCTCGGCGGCGACGATGCACGGCTGTCGCGGGACCGTCGACGTGGTGAGCGAATCGCCGCGCGCGGACAGCGACCCGGAGCTCCAAGCGCTCGTCTCCGGCGTCGCCGAGGGTGTCGACGGGATCGACACCGTGCGCCCGGCAGCCGACTTCGGCGCGAGCGAGGACGCGACGTTCCTGATGGAGCGCGTCCAGAAAGACGGCGGGCTGGCGACGTACATGATCGTCGGCACCGACCACCCGACGAGTCACCACACGCCGACGTTCGACGTCGACGAGCGGAGCCTCCAGCACGGTGTGGACGTACTCGTCGGCACGATCCGCGACCTCGAACGCCGACACCCGGTCCCACAGGTCGAAGACGAGGACGCGATTCGACAGCCGGGCGAGTGACCGGTCGTCGTCTGGCTGCACGTTGGAGGACCGCCACGTCGGCCACCCCGGTGCCGTCAGAAAGTGGGCTGTCTACTCCGTTGTGGTCACGGAGTCGCCGCGGAGGGTTCTGAAGCTGCTGGCGGCTTTATCGGTCGCGAGGAAGTAGGCAGAGAGGAGCGCGACGCCTCCAATGACCGTGGCCCACCCTGCCAGGACGGTCTGGCCGCCCTGTGCTGACGCGAGGGCGAACTGTTCGATGAACAGCCCCGCCACGGAGAGCGCGACTGAACCGAGGCTGAACACTGCGAGTTCGATCAGTTCGGGGAGTATGTCGATCAGTGATCTCATCTGTGCTTTCGAATCAGCAATCAGTCGGCTTTAACTTTACTGAACAGCAACCTATTTATAAACAGAACTTCGATTTAGCGATATGAGCGGACGATACGGTGATCTCGACTACTCACGGCTGACGACGGTGAGCTTTGCACTCGGGCTGGCGATGTTCCTGGTCGGTGAACTCGGGGAGGCCGGCCTCCGAAACGCCGGGCTGGCCGTTCCGCCGTGGGAGCACAGGCTGTTTTTGGCCATCACAGGCGTGGGTATCCTCGTCGCGCTTCTCTCGCCGTTCGTGTTCGGAATCGCGCTTCCCCTCACCGAGTAAATCGCTCGCCGTTGGGGGTGACGTGGTCTCCGTCGCGCTCGACGCCTACGACCAACATCGTCTCTCTCGCGTCGCTCTGCGACGGGTCCATCTCGTGGCGAGCGCGACGGTGTCGACGCTGGCGACCGACGCGACTCAGGTGGCCGGCGCGCTCGTGCTGACGGCGTCGATCGCGTCGAGGAAGATCCCCGTTCCGAGCGCAATCTCACGTTCGGTCGCGTCCAGCGGGGGGAGCAGTCGAATCGTCTTCTTCCCGCAGCCGAGCGTCAACAGGCCACGTTCGAGTGCCGCCTTGATCACGGCGGCGCGTCGGTCCGCCGTGTCGAACTCCACCGCGAGCATCAGTCCCTTGCCGCGGACGTCGACGACGGTGTCCGGCGCGTCGTCGGTGAGGATCTCTGTCGCCTGCCGGCCGCGCCGGGTCGCGTTGGCCAGCAGGTCGTGTTCGTCGATCGCCTCCAGCGTGAACGTCCCCATCATCGATCCGAGGATGTCGCCGCCGCCGAACGTCGAGCCGAGGCGGTTCTTCTCGCTCGGGAAGAGCTCCGACCGGGAGATCGTCGCGCCGACGCGCAACGCCTTCGCGGCCGCGATGACGTCCGGTTCGATGGCGTAGTGATCCGACGCCCACATCTCGCCGGTCCGGCCGACGCCCGACTGGATCTCGTCGACGACAACCGGGATGTCGTACTCCTCCGTGACGGCCGCCACCTCGTCCATGAACGCCTCGCTGGGGAATCGGTAGCCGCCGACGCCCTGGACCGGTTCGAGCGTCAGAAACGCGATCTCCGCGGGGTCGATGTGGCCGCCTTCGGGCGACAACATGCTCCGGAGCCGCGACCCTTCGCCCGCGAAGAAGCCACAGTCACAGCTCGCGGCGTCACAGCCGCGGTCCGCACAGAACGGCACCGTTTCGATGCCGCTTATCTCCGGATACTGACGGGTGTACACGTCTTTCGACTTCGTTAACGAGAGGGTCCCGAGCGTGCGCCCGTGGAAGCTTCCGCTGAACGCCACCCCGTACTTGGCGGGCGAGCGGTGGTCGTGCGTGATCTTCATCGCGTTCTCCATCGCCTCGGCACCCGAGTTCGAGAGGAACACCGTGTCCAGCCCGTACTGACTGGAGACGTCGGTCAGCCGCTCCATCAGGTGACTCGATCCGGGAATGTCGGCGTCGTCCGGGCTCGGCCCGGAGCCGTAGTACATGTCCTGTCCGGCGATCTTCATCGGCTCGACGAGGTCGAACGCCCGCAGCTTCGAGAACACCTTCTCGTTGTTGTAGCCGAGCGGTGCGGCACCGATGTGACAGGTAAAATCGAGCAGGACGTTGCCGTCGACGTCCGTGACGAACGGCCCGTCGGCCTCGCGAGTGACGTCCCAGACGAACTCGTGAGAGTACTCGCTGGGGGCGGCGTGTTGCTGGTGGAAATCGACCCACCGCTGCGCGTTCGGGCCGGGGAGTGCGTCCGCAACGGGTTCCGCCGTATCCCTATCCATACACGGTTTATGTGTACAGCATACATTAAAACTTGGTACAAACAGGGTCGACGCGGGAAGCGGCGGGTCCTCAGTCGTCGTCAGATCCGGCAGAGTCGACCGGGCTGGACCGCGAATCGCCGTCCTTGCCCGCTCCCCACAGCACGGTTTCCCTTTGGAAGAGCACCTGGTCGTAGTGCTTGCCGAAGTCCTTGATCAGCCCCAGCATCGCGAGGAAGCAGACGAACGCGAACGGCGTCCCGGTGATGATCGCCGCCTGCTGGAGCGTGTTCGCGCTGCCGGTGCCGCCGAGAATCATCAAGATTGCCGCGGTCATCCCGAGGACGACGCCCCAGAAGATGCGGTTGATGTTCGACGGTCTGGCCTTCCCGCCGGTGGTCATCATCGAGACGGCGAGCGTCGAGGAGTCCGCCGACGTGACGAAGAACGTCGTCACGAGGATCATGAACATGTAGATCAACACGGACCCGATCGGGATCGTCATCGATGCGCCCCCGACGTTCAGCGAGAAGTTCAGCGCCTCGAAGAGGATGAAGCCGGACACCTCCGCCCCGGCCTCACCGGACATGACCGCACCGAAGTCGGCGATGCCGTTGTGCTGTGCCCAGACCGCGGTGCCGCCGACGAAGGTGAACCACGGGATGGTCGCGCCGGAGGTCGCGACGATTCCCGTGAACGCGACTTCACGGACGGTCCGTCCCTTGGAAATCCGGGCGATGAACAGCCCCGCGAACGGCGACCACGAGAGCGCCCACGCCCAGTAGAACACGGTCCACGCGTTCATCCAGCCGGTCGGACCGGGGTCGCCGGCTCCCATCGGCCCCGCGCCGGTGAAGAGGCTCATCGACACGAAGTCGGTTACCATTCCGCCGAACGCCTGCGTGCCGAGCAGCACCAAGAACAGCGTCGGACCCACGACGAACGTCGCGAGCATGAGCACGACGAACAACACCATGTTGAAATTCGAGAGCCGACGGATCCCCTTGTCGACTCCGAGCACCATCGAGGTGGTGAAGAGGAGGGTCATCATGGTGACGACGAGCAGGATACCGAGGTCGCCCATGTTGATCCCCCACTGGTAGTCGAGCCCGGTGACGAACTGGCTCCCGATGAACCCGAGAGAGGTGGCGACGCCGCCGATTGTCGCGAAGACGGCGAGGATGTCGACGACCTTCGCGGCCGGGCCGTCGAGGTTGTCCGCGCCGAGAATCGGCGTGAGCGCCGAGGAGACGCGCAGCGGGACGTTGTCGTAATTGTACGCGAAGTAGCCGATTGCGATGCCCATTATCGTGAACACCGCCAGCTGCGGCAGCGCCCAGTGGAACAGCGTCTGCTGGACGGCGACGGTCATCGCCTGGGCCGTCCCTCCCTCAATACCGCTGAAGAGCGGCGAGGGGTTGTTGTAGTAGAACAGCGCTTCGGTCGGTCCCCAGAACACGACGCCCGCGGCGAAGCCCGCGGAGTACAGCATGGCGAAATACGAGAAGAAACTGTACTCCGGCGACGAGTCACCGAGTTTGATACTGCCCCACGGACCCACGATCAGGAACAGCAGGAACAGTACGATCAGGAACACGATCAACAGCAACGCCCAGTTGAATCCGCCGAGCAACTGGTTGTTCAGCGACGAAATCCCGCTCTCGACCGCCGCCGGGCTGATGAAGAACGCCGCGATGACGCCCACGGTTATCAGGGCACCGAACGCGAAGACGATCGGGTCGATCTCCTCCCGGAACTCCGCAAGCATCCCCGAATCAGAGCCGCTCATCAGGTGACACCCCCGCGACAGCGGCGACTGCTCGGTCTACGCTGTCTCCGCCGGTCGAGTACCATGCCAAGTGATGGCATGGGCGGCCGATCGGTGTTGTACACAATAAGTGTTTCTCAAAATACGATAATCAATGCGAATTATGTTAACTGTATATCTTTTCAACGTAATCTGTTGTCTCACGAAACCGGTCTGATACCGCAGAATTACTCGCGAAAACGAACATCAAGCGCGGAATGATCGACGGATACGCTGGAAAACCGGATTGAATATCGCACATACACAACGACTACTGACTGACTGTCGAGGCCAGTTATATACGCCTTCGCGACTGCCGAACCGAGGACGTCACCGATATTCGATACCGAACAGCGGTCGAACGCCTCGTGCCGATCAGTTCGTGAGCTCTTCGATCGTCCGATCGTGAGCGGCGGCGCTCTCGGTCAGCCGTTCGGCGAACTCGTCCACGCGGTCTTTGATCTCCTCGCCGGCGTCCGCCGGGGAGAACGACTCCGACATGGTCAGCAGGCGAACGAACGCGCGGAGCTCTTCGTCGGTGAGTTCCGCGAACTCGTCGTTTTCGAGCTTCTCGACCACTTCGTCGACGTCTATCTGGCCGACCGGTTCGACGTTAAAATCCACGTTGACCATCCGGTAGTTCGACCCGGCGAGCCGTTGTTCCGCCTTTCCGACCCCTTCCGAGAGCATGTCCTTGAACGGCGTGTGGTACCCCATCGTTCCGAGGTGAAGGAACGCGAGGATGTCCGTGATCCCCTGCGTGTACGCCTCGCGGTCCTCGTCGTCCGGGTCGAAGACCGTCTTCCGGTCGCGCTCCTCGAGACACTCGAAGAGGATGCTGAAATCGAGGATGGCGTTCCTGACGCGGCGGCGGATTCGATTGCGTTTCTGTTTCCGCGAATGGTCCGTGTAGTCGGTCTTGCGACCGAGTAGAAAATCACGGTCCGACGGAGTCAAGATCCCGCGAGGCCGGTCGGACTCGGCCGCCGCCTGCAGCGACTCCGGCACGTCGTTCTGGGTCATGGGTTGCTTACGCCGTGCCAGCGGATTAACAGTACTGATCTCGCGGGTGTGCGCCGCCGATCCAGTCAGATACTACCGATTCGTTCTCTGTTAGGGTCGGCGGTGAGAGAGGTCGATGATCGTCTCGGCGAGTAGGGTCGCCCCGATGTCGAGGCTCGCTTCGTCGACGTCGAACGTCGGGGTGTGATGGCTCGTCGGGTGATCCGTGCCGACGATGAGGTACGACGCCAGCCCCCCGGCGTCTTGGACCTGCTGCATCAGGTAGGTCCCGTCTTCGCTCACGCCGAACTCTTCTGACGGGATCACGCGCGTGACGCCGTCGACGTCCCACGCCACGTTCCCGACGACCTCTCGGAGCGCCGGGTGGCTGTCGACGCACGGCGACTCGCTGATCACGTGCGGCGTCACGTCACAGTCGTGCAGTTCGGCCGCGGCGTAGAGCGTCCGCTCGAGTTCGTCGCGGGCGTACGCCATCAGCGCGGTCGTCTCGCCGCGAACCTCCGCCTCGATCGTCACCGATTCGGCGATGACGTTGCTCGCGGAGCCGCCCTCGATTCGGCCCACGTTCACCCGGGTCGCCCCGTCGCGGTGACGGGGGATCCCGTACGCGTTCTGGATCGCGACGGCGGCGGCCTGCATGGCGTTTGCGCCCTCGTTCGGCGCTTTCCCCGCGTGAGCGCTCGCGCCCTCGAACGTCGCCGTCAGGTGCGCCATCGCCAGCGGGCTCTCCACGCCGGCGACGATTTCCCCCGTCGGGTGTCCCATCCCGACGTGCAGCGCGAAGAGGTAGTCGAGGTCGTCGAGGTGGCCGCTCTCGGCCATCGCCTTTCCGCCGCCGGAGAGTTCCTCTGCGGGCTGGAAGGACACCTTCACCGTGCCGTCGAACGCGCTCTGCTCGACCGCTTCCAGCGCTCCGAGCGCGATCGCCAGGTGTGCGTCGTGGCCGCAGGCGTGCATGTACCCGTCGTGTTCGGACCGGAACCCCTCCGCCGTCGGCCGGTGGTCGCTCTCCGTTGACTCCTGGATCGAGATTGCGTCGAGATCGACCCGTACCCCGATACACGGTCCGTCGCCCCGAGAGAGCGTGGCGACGACGCCCGTGTGCCCGCCGGCCGTGCGACCGAGGAGGTCTTCGCTGACCCCGGCGCGACGGGCGCGGTCGATCCACGGCTGTATCTCGTCGTCGTCGGGCACCGCCATTCGCTCGTCGGTCGCGAGCGCGTCGCGACCGACCGCGATGTCGTCGACGCCGATTCGCTCGAGTTCCTCGACGACGCGGGCAGTCGTTCGAAACTCGCGCCATCCCGGTTCCGGGTGGCGATGAAACGCTCGCCGGAGGTCGGCCAGGTGGGCTTGCGCGTCGTGAGGCATCTCTCCAGAGCCAAGGCAGTCGGGATACTTAAATCGTAGTCGATGGCTCACCGCGTCGGTACTGGGTCGTGTGGCAGCGCTGTGCCGTGCTCGACGGCACGCTCGTCGACTGGATCGATGTGGTGCCCATCAGACGTGCGACGAGGACGAGCGTGATGCTGGGCGTCGGTCGGCGATCCAACTAGTCGAGCGTGACGGTACCCGGTATGGTCAATTCTTCTTCTGACGGAATATACGTCTCTTCGGCTCTGGTAAATTCAGTACAATCTGAAAGGCGCTGTTGAAATACCCGGCCGCTGACACGTTGTCGAGACCGTGCTGAATACGGGGTGCGAGTCGGTCACTCGGACGTGGGGTTGTAGACGGAGGTGTCCTCTATTGCGTTGTTGGACTCACGCCCACCGCTGTGAGAATGGGAGCGATACACCGCCTGCCTACTGTTTCCGACCAGCGAGAGTAACCGACTACCGAAACGACAGGTAACGGCTGTTCGGAGCGTCACCCCGGGGCTCTTTATATGTTGGCAGCGAGGTGGACGAACATGTCATCCGATACTGAAGGACGCGATTCTACACCGTCTACTGAAGCCGACACCGAAGAACGTGCACCGAACACCTTTTTCAACGCGCTCATCGGTGCGGCGGTTTCTGTCGTCCTCGGATTCATCCCCTTCTCACCAATTCTCGGAGGCGGAGTCGCCGGATATCTCGAGGGTGGTGATACTCGCACCGGTTCGCGGGTTGGAGCGATCTCGGGCGTGCTGGCATCCCTCCCGTTCGCACTCATTGCAGCACTCGGGCTCGCGGTGTTCATTATCGTCCCGGAAGGCGGCGCAATCAGAGTCTCTATCGGTCTCGTGGCGATAGTCTTGATAATCGTCCTCTATACAGTCGGACTGAGCGTCATTGGGGGCGTCCTCGGCGTCTACCTCAATAACGAAGTCTAATACTTTTCCGAGAACGTCCTTCCGTCAGCAACTCGACTTCTGTCAGTTACGACGTGCCCGATACAGGCGCGATATCGATTATTCGGTCGGCCAGGTTCCTCGCACGGTAAGCAGGAACACCGGGAGCACGATCACCAGAAACTGCCACTGGGTCTCGTCTGTCCGCACTCGGACTCATGATGAGCGGAGTCGTAAGACAGCAGTCAAGAGCGAGTCATGGAGTCGTTCCCGCAGATTTGTGCCACCCAATGGAGTAGTGACTCGTTGGAATGATCGAGCATGCATCCCTCCCGGCGTGGTGATCAGGTTCTATAGGAGTATCCGAATGGAAGTCTCGTCCGGGTTCAGTCCCGCACTTCGATGGCACCGAAGGCGGTGAAGCCGCCGACAACGAGGTCAACTTCGTCGCTGATGCTGTCGTAGCGTCGTCGCGAATCCTCAGCCGCTCCGAGGACCGGCAGAACCTCCATCTGGACGTTCCAATCGCGGGGAACGGTGACCTCGGCCGCTCCGAACAGCGCCACAGCGTTGATGCGGGCCGGGCGGTCGGTGATGTCGACGTCACGCAGGTCGACTTCGACACTCCCGAAGATGGCTGTCAGGTTGGCTCCCTCGAACGTCTTCGAGGTGACGATTCGCTCGACAGTACCGAAGACCGCGAATATCGACATGTAGGCGTCTTCGGTTGCGACCGTCTTCGCACGGTAGGTGCCGAGCACGACTGAGAGTCCGAACGCGATGACGAGGAGCGGCCAGAAGACGATGACCTCGTCGATTGTGGCGAAATCGAGTACGATGGCCTGCGAGGCCGCTCCAATCGTGATGAAGACGACCGGGCCAACGATGTTTTGAAATCGGCTTTGGAACAATGCCCACACGCCCACGACGACCAACAGCGACGGAGCGTACAGCAACAGCGTAGACGTCGGGAACACGCCTGTCGTATCGAGCAGGAGCAACGCGCCGAGGACGACGACGAGGCTACCAAACAGTATCTGGACGGACGGGAATCTTCGGGGTGATGAAATACTCATTCCTTAGATACGTCAACCTAGAGTATATCCGTTCCGGCACGTTCTCGGGCGTATTAAAGAAACGATCTGGTAGCTTGAGGCTCTCTGCGGCCAGAGTTGTCGCGCCGCTCAAAGTTGGAGTGTAACGACGAATCGGAGACATGGTCGTAGACGGAACCGACCCGCCGGTCGAGTCGACGGCTTAGCCGCCGGATAGGGGATGAGAATGGGCCGAGGCACTCGACGTTCGTTACCCCGTCGCACGTGTCTCGATTACCGTTCACATCGGTGGTATTTGTCAGCGAGACGTTCCTTTTAAGTATCGGCTGATTGAACTGATAGTATATTCATGATGTTTCTGGACGCGCTGCCGGCAACGTCGCCAACCACGGTGCTTGCCGTGGCCGGTGCCCTCTTCCTCGGTTTCGCAATCCCCTATTTCATGTGGGATGAAGAATAGCGCGCGGGACGTGCGGGTGTCCACTGGCGAGACACCGATCCGACGGTGATACCGAACGGTGCCGCGGCCGTACTGACCGCACCGTGAGTTCGCCTGTCGTTCGGTACTGAGAGGCAGAGCGAATCACGCGGCCGGATACGGGACTCGGCATGCCATATCGACAATCGTTCTCACGGTACACATCTATCGGATCGACACGCAGTCGGGTCAGCGTCGTCTCCTCGTTCCTGTCGGACGGGACCATCCGGAACGAGCGTGTCGGGGACGCTTAAAAGGACGTCTCGTCCGACTCCGTGGCGGCGCTCCCGCGGTCGTCGTACCCTTTCCGTCCGACCGCATCTTCCGGGAGCAGCGAGGTGACGAACGTCTCCAGTTCCGTCTCTGACCGGAACGTTTCGGGTTCGTCGTCGACCACGTCCAGTATTTTCGGGAGGGGCATCCGCTCGCCGTTCGCGAACTCGACGACGCCCTCATCGCACTCTTCGACGACGGTGTCGTACGCGACGGGATACTGGCGGTCACAGACGTCGGTCAACGCGGTTTCGACATCCATGATAAATATTCGTGAAGGAACTTTAAAAGACTGTTGCCTGACATGTCTATCGGCGAGTTCGACCCGCCCGTCTCGGCGTGGCACCGTGTCCGCGGTCGGAGAGTATACCCGATCGCACGCCGCAGTGCGTCGTATGACTCCTGCGTTGCGGTGTTACCGGTGCGGGGAACGGGACGGGGACACGGCCCGCGTCCGCTGTGAGTGCGGGGAACCGCTCTGGTTCGAGTCCGACGCGATGACGTTCTCGTGGGACGACTGCCGGGACCACGACGGCATGTGGCGGTACGAGCCGCTCTTGCCGATCGACCGGCCCGACGGAGTCGCTCGCGCCGCGGGCGGGACTCCGCTGGTCAGGAGCGAGCGACTCGACGACGCCGCGGGCTGTCGGGTGTTCGTCAAAGACGAGGGCGAACAGCCGACCGGGGCGTACAAAGACCGGGGCAGCGCCGTGGCCGTCTCGCACGCCATCGAGACGAGCGGCGGCGCGGTCGGCACCGTCTCGTACGGGAACATGGCGATGAGCACCGCCGCGCACGCCGCCAGTCTGGGGCGCGAGTGCGTCGTGCTCGTCCCCGACGACATCCCGCCGGTTCGGCTGGCGCTCATCGACCAGTACGACCCCACGATCGTCCGGGTCGACGGCGATTACGGGGCCCTCTACGGCGACGCGCTCGACCTGTCGACCGAGCTCCCGATCGCGATTCTCGTCAGCGACGCCCCGGCGCGGATCGGCGGGTACAAGACCGCGCTGTTCGAGATCTGCGAGGCGTTCGCGCCCGACGCGCCCGACGCGCTCGTGTTGCCCGCGAGTTCCGGCGGGTTCGCCTCGGGGATCTGGCGCGGGATCCGCGACCTCGAAACGGCCGGCCTGCTTCCCGATCCGCCGCGGGTGTACCTCGTTCAGACCGTCGCGGGCGATCCGCTGACCCGCGCGTTCGACGCCGGCGAGACCGACCCGACGCCCCTCGGACCCGACGAGACCGGCGAGACGATCGCCCACTCGATCGGGAACCCCAACCCACCGAGCGGGGCTCGCGCGCTCGCGGCGGTCCGCGACACCGGCGGCGCTGTCGTCTCCGTTGACGACGACGAGATCCGATCGGCACAGCGACGGTTCGCCGTCGACGGCGGCTTCTGCGTTGAGCCGGCGTCGGCGGCGTCGCTCGCCGGTGCGTCTCGGCTCTCCGAGCGCGGCGAGATCGACGACGACGACGAGGTGGTCCTCATTCCGACCGGAACGGGATTCAAAGAGATGGGCACCGGCGACGCGTCGGCGACGACCGAGCGAACGGCTCGGACGGCCCTTCCAGAACGGCTCGGGTCGCTACTCGACGCCACCTGACGCCTCGCAATCGCTTCCCGCCGCTCGACTCAGCCGAAATCCAGGGGATCGAACGGGGTCGCCTGCTCCCAGTACCGGTCGAATCGGTCCGTCGCCCATTCGCGTACGGCCGCCGAATCCGTGCTCAGCGACGCCCGGAGGACGCCGTGCTCGTCCCGAACGAGCAGCGACACCGTGCCGTCGGCGATGAGCGCGGCGACCGGAATCTCGCCCTGCGAGACGCGAATCGTCGCGTTCGAGTGCCCGCTCAGCGTTCGGACCTGCGACCACAAGGCGGCGTCGGCCGCGAGCGCGTCGAGCGCGCTCCGAGAGAGCACGGCCTCGAAGGTGTACGCTCCCCCGGTGACCTGTTCGTGTACCGTCGCCAGCGTCTGTTCGTTGAGCGTGTGCGAGAACGCTCGCAGGGTGTCGGCCCCTTCGATGGCGGTGCGAACCTGTCGAAGCGGGGCGCTCGGTCGCGTCCGAGTCGGTACCGTCACCGTCGCGTCCGCGAGGTGTCGCAGGTCGAACCCGAACTCCGCCGTCGGCAGGTACGCGACCAGCGGACGGAGCTTCTGCTCGGTTTCGAGCACCGATATCAGGCCGCCGATTCCGTCGGCCACCAACTCCCCCGTGGCCGTGGCGGCGTACTGTCGGCCGTCTTGACTCACCCACGACCGATCGGCGAAGTCCTCGAGTATCCGCCCCAACGTCGCTTGCGACGCCCCGGTCGCGGTCGCGAGCTCCTGTCGCGTCTGCGGTTCGGTCGCTACGAGCCGCAACACCTCGACGCGGTTCTGCGAACGAGCGAGAAACTCGATTTCCTCAAGCGGCGCCTCCATACGCCCTCCAGTCGATGCCACGTGAAACCGGCTTCGCTCGTCGCCGGTCGACTGTGACGGCGTGAAATAGTTTCACGACACTCATCGCTGTCGCTCGGTTTCGTTGTTTCTCTGCGTAGAATATTTCACGACGTTCGTTATACGGGAGCGGAATATAGTTGGTGATATGTCCGAAAGTGCGATGAGAATTGCCCACACACGCAGCGCTTCGCTGTGGAGAGTCGACTGACGTGTTCTCACGCCGCACCGCCCTCCTGTTCGTCGTCTCGGCCGTCCTGTTCGGCGGGACGTTCATCGCCGCGAAGGCCGGGTTGGCGTACTTTCCGCCGCTGTTCTTCGTCGCGCTCCGATTCGATATCGGCGCTGTCGTCCTCGCAGCCTTCGCAGCGACGACGCTCTCGAAGGCGGATTTGCGCCCCCGTACGCTCGGCGACGTCGTCGGCATCTTCGCCACGGGCGTACTCGTCATCGGTCTGACGAACGCGCTGTTGTTCCTCGGCCAGCAAGACGTCACCAGCGGCGTCGCGGCCGTCGTGTTCAGTCTCAACCCGATCCTCACGCCGGTGTTCGCGGCCGTCATCCTGTCGAACGGCCGGCTGTCGGTTCGCGGCGAGGTCGGGATGGGCCTGGGGCTGCTCGGCGTCGCCTTCGTGGCGAATCCCGACCCCTCGGCGCTGTTGGGCGGCGGCCTCGGCGTGCCGCTGCTGTTCGGGGCCGCCGTGACGAGCGCGCTCGGCGCTGTGGTGATCCGCTGGGCCGACGCGACGCTCTCGAGCACGGCCCGCACGGTCTGGGGCGTTCCGCTGGCGGCCGTCCTCTCACACGCGCTGAGCATCGGGACCGGCGAGTCCGTCGCCGGACTGTCGGTACCGCCCGTCGCGCTCGCGGCGCTGTTGTACGTCGGCGTCTGCTCCGGTGCAATCGCGTACCTCGCGTACTTCGCGCTCATCGACGAGACCGACGCGACGCGGGCGAACCTGCTGTTCTACTTCGTCCCCGTCGTCTCCGCGGTGGGCGGGTGGGCGCTGCTCGGCGAGACCATCCCGACGCTGTCGCTGGTCGGCTTCGGCGTCATCTTCGTCGGGTTCCTGCTCGTCAGCGGGTTCTCGCCGACTCCCGCCCGCGTCCTTCGCTTGGCGATCCCGGAGCGATCCGTCGACGACAACTCGGCGTGAACGACTACAGTCTCGTTTCACGGTCGGCCCGTTCACACGTCCGACCGCCCGGATCACTGGGACGCCGCGAGGATCTCGCGAACGGCGATTGCGGCCTCTTCGAAGGCCCGCACGTCCATCTCGTCGGCCGTGAACAGCACGCCGCTGTCACCTTCGATGAGGCGAACGACGAACCCGTGGTCGTGGAACCGCACGGTGAAGCGGTACGGACCGACTGACGCTCGTTCGAGTGATCCCTCGCCGAGCGCGGTCCGGAGCGGTTTCTCGGCGAACCCCGACCGTTCGATCGCGACCAGACGCGCCTTCGCGTCGTGGACTGCTGCGCTGGCGTCGGATACGTCCTGTCTGACGTACAATACGTCGAACGCCGCGGGCGTGAAGTGGACGATGCTCCGAAGCGTGTCCCCGAGTCCGGTCCGCGCTGCGCTGACGATCTCGTCCGCCGTCGCCGGATCGATGTCCGTCTTGTACTGTCTGCTATTCATGGCACTACTAGGTGCCGTGACATCTTGAGCGTATCTCGCTGCTCCGGTCGTCCACCGTAGCTTCATGTTCCGGGTTGCCGACTACCGCTCCATGCAACGTCATCTAGGCCGGGCAGAAGAGCTCCTCCGCGCGGTTGTCCACGAGATCCGCATCGAGAAGCTCACGTTCGTGGCGGGATCGATCGCCTATCACGCGTTCCTCTCGATCCTTCCGCTCATGCTGTTGGTGCTGACGCTGGTCCAGCGGACCGAGAACGTCGCCCTTCAAGACTCCATCGTCAGCGTCATGCAGGCGGTTCTCACCGCTGAGTCGAGCGCGCTCATCCAACAGGGCCTCTCCGAAGCGGACGCCTCGGTGTCGCTGCTCGGGGTGGCGTTCCTCGTCTGGGGGGCCTTGCGGATCTTTCGGGGGGTGGACACCGCGTTTTCGGATATCTATGAGACCGAGTCGAAGAACACGTTCACCGACCAACTCAGCGACGGACTGGTCCTCCTCGTCACGGTGACGGTCTCGATTGTGGCCGCCAGCCTGGTCGGGAGTCGGCTCCCCCTCGTCGAAACGGGCCTCGCCGGGCTCGGCCTTCGAACTCTCGTGACCGCAGTCGGGCTGTTCGTCGTGTTCTACCCGATGTACTACATCTTTCCGGACACCGACGTCTCCGCGATGGAAATCGTTCCCGGGACGGCGTTTGCCGCCGTCGGCGTCGCGGTCGCCCAAGTCGTGTTCACGATTTTTAAATCCGGAGCGACGGGCGGCAACCTCGTCGCGAGCATCCTCGTCCTGTTGACGTGGCTCTACATCATCGGCTTGCTCCTCTTGGTCGGGGCGGCGATCAACGCGGTGTTCTCCAACCGGTCCAGCGACGTCGACGTGGATCCGGTGTTCGGCGGGGTGGCTCGATGGTCGGACCGCGATCACTCTGCCGTGGACCGGTCGGAACTGATCGCCCGGCTGGATTCCATCGTGGACACGGTCGCCGAAACCGACTCCGGGATCGTATTACAGTTCGACGACGGGTTTCGCGTCGAACTGGGGACGCCGCACACCGCGAGCATCGACCGGACGTCTGGCGTCTTCGGGCTCGACAGGGCCGTCAGTCTCACGCTCCATTGGTGGGCCGCGGAGACGGACTCGGACTCAGACTCGGACTCAGACTCGGACTCGCAAGCCGACTGAGATCACGGGTCCACAGCCGAGCGGGATGCTCGTACGACCGCTACGCGCCGTCTGCTTCCGCCACAGCCCCCGCATCGCCCACGGTCGCCGTGAAGCCGACGTCGCGGAGGCGCTCGACGAGCGGGAGGCCGATGCCGGACGCGGGCGTCAACACGCCGCCGTCGAGCGGGGAGTCGACGTCGTCGCGGACGAGACACACCGCGGCCTCGCCGAGCATGCGCGCTGTCGCGCCGTACCCCGGGTCCAGGTCGGCACCGATCGTCGCGTCGACGGTGAAACGACCGTCCGGAGCGGTGCCGCGACCGATGATCCGTACCCTGAAATGCCCATTCTCGGCCTCCGTTTCGGTCGGCCCCTCTCCGGGAGCGGGGAACACGTACCGACGGAGCGCGTTCCGAACCGGACCGACCGACATCGCACCCGCAAACAGTCCGAGTCCGCCGGTGACGAGCGTCGCCCCAGCGACCCCTTTTATGCCATTCCCCGTGGGTATCGCCTCCGAGCAACGGAACTCGCGTCCCCACGGATACCCGAGGAGCGCGTTACTGCGCCGGACGATTCGCTCGTTGGCCGCGGCCATCGGCGATGGCGCCGTCCACTCGCCGCGGAGCGGGTCTCGCCGAGGTCGCCGCTGTTCGCCCTCGTCCACGCCGGTCCGTTCACCGGGCGGGGCCAGCGAGTAGGGGTTCCGAAGCGCCTGGCGCGCGAGGGGATCGGTCGCCGCGGCCTCGAACAGTTCGCCCGCGCTGGCGAGAGTCCCGCCGCTGACGCCGCCGCTGCCCGATTCGAGGTAGATACGGACCGCGTCACACGGGGAGCCGTGTTCCTCAAGGGCGAACGACTGGACGAGGAGCGTGCCGAGATCGGCTGGAACAGAGTCGAACCCGCAGCTATGGACGATCCGCGTGTCGGCCGCGACCGCGGCGTCGTGATACCGATCGACCGTTTCGCGCACCCAGTTGATCTCCCCGGTCAGGTCGCAGTAGTCCGTCCCCGCGTCGATACAGGCCTCGACGAGCGGGGTTCCGTACCTCGTGTACGGGCCGACGGTCGTACAGACGACGCGGGTGTCGCGGGCGATATCGCGGAGGCTCGCCGGGTCCGTCGCGTCGCCGAGCACGACCGGGAGGTCGTCCCATTCCGCGCGACGGTCAACGAGATCTGCTGCGAGAGCGTCGAGGCGGGACTCGTTCCGCCCGCCGAGCGCGACCGCAAGGTCCGTCGGTGCGTATCGCTCAGTGAGGTACGCGGCGACGAAGCGGCCCGCGACCCCGGTTGCACCCCACACGACGACGTCGTACGAACGATCGGTGTCTGACACGTGTCTCGTCTCACATATCGGTCCCCATCGGCTAAAATCCGCGGTCGTCTCTGAACCCGTAATCGTCTCTGAACCCGTAACGGTGGCGCGCCCGCGAGAACGGCTCGGGAAACGTTAGCTTTCGGCCGTCGGCGCGGCGGTCTCGGGTCGCTCGTACTTATCTTCGAACTCCTGAATGAGCTGTCCCATCTTCGCGTACCAGTCGTTGAGCATCCGCTGCATGTCGTCGGCGATAGTCTCGGGATCGGTCGGCTTGTACACGTGGTAGTAGCCGCCCTGATCGTAGTTCACCTGCTCTTTCTGGATGAAGCCGGCCTGCAGGAGCCGTTGGACGGAGCGGTACGCAGTCGACCGCTCCCGGTCGACCTCCTCGGCGATTTCATCGATCGTCAGCGGGGTCTCGGTTTCCACGAGTTCGCGGAACACTCGCTTGTCGAGCTGCTTGAGTCCGTGGAAGCACTCGAGGAGTCCCTCACACACCATATCCCGCTGGAGTTGTTCGGACATCGAATCTGGCATCGTATGTTTCTCACGTACGTCTCGTGTGCCTAAAAGATTTGTGTATGGTTCGTACAATTTTGCGAGAAACGGCCTCTCTCACGGACGCAGCGGGGAACAGCGATCCGACGCCGAGCGATCAGTCGGCGGTCGCCGTCTGGTGGCTGCGCGTCGTGCGGAGCGAGACGACCGACGTGTAGAGGATCGCGGCGGCGACGACGACCGCCGCGCCGATGACGAGCACCAGCCCGATCAGCTCCAGGGTCGGACTCCCGAGGTAGGTACCGATCTCGCCGATGCCGACCGCGATCGCACCGACCAGCAGCATGCCGCCGAAGTAGATTTTGATCCCATCGGCGTCGACGACGGCGGTCGCGGCGGAACCGACGCGAGCGCCGAGCGCGCTCCCGAACAGCAGCGGGACGACGATACCGAGGTCGACGCCGCCGCCCTGTCCGTAGAGGTAGCTCCCGAGGCCGCCGGAGAAGACGATCTCGAAGAGGTCCGTGCCCACGGCGACGGGCACCGGGACGCCGATCGCGTAGATCATCGCGGGCATCCGGATGAAGCCGCCGCCGACGCCGAGAAAGCCCGAGAGGAGCCCCGTCGCGAAGGCGACCGCAGTGATGACCCACACGGACACGCGAACGTCTCCGCGGAGCGTGACCATCGGCGGGATCCGGATCGTCCGCTGGATCTTCTTCGCGGTCTCGGGAATCTCGTACTCGTCGAGGCGCTTGCCCGTGGCCTCGTGATCGATGCCGCCACTGTCGCCTTGCAGGGCGTCCCGGGTCACCATCGCGCCGACGCCACCGAGGAGGACGACGTAGGCGACGCTGATGAGCGCGCCCGCGAGGCCGATCGATTCGAGGTAGTAGACGCTCGCGCGCCCGGCTTCGATCCCCATCGTCGTCCCGGTGATCATGATCGCGCCGAGTTTGTAATCGACCTGACCGAGGTCGTGGTGTTTCAGCGTCGCGATGACGGCCGTCCCGAAGACGAACGCCATCCCGCTTCCGACGGCGACTGACGGCTCGTAGTCGAGCATCAGCAGCGCCGGCGTGACGAGGAACGACCCGCCCATCCCGAAGAACCCGAACAACACCCCGACGACGAGGCCGAACCCGACGAACAGCGCCAGCATCTCCGGCTCCACGTCCATGATCCCGAGCCCGCTCCCTACGAGATCAAGCGCGTTACTGACCACTCCCGGTACCTCCGACTACCAGCCTCAGTACGTGCGGACCGAGGATTCGTTCGAGCCCGGCGTACCCCGCGTACAGGACGATCGCTTCCAGCAGAATCGTCCCAATGAGCAGGGCCGTCTGCGGGTCCCACGCCGGAATTTCCAGTCCGGCCATCAGTTCTCCCTCCGACTTCGAACCGCGCTATTTCGGTGTTGGCACATTTCTGCTCAACTCCTCTTATCCAATGCGATCATATAACGGTTTTGGACATATTGTGCAAGACTATATTCCGATGGCCTCCGTGCAACCATCTATAACTTATGCCGTGGTTACGGCTGTGAGTCGACGGGAGCAATCACGCCGTGTCAACGGTGCTCGACACGAATGATTTCGACCGCTGTGTCCGGATCAGACTCGTGTACAGACGCTGTCAACGCTACGCACGGAGCGCACCAACACGCGTCAAAAGAGCGGGTAGCAAAGCGGCGGCCTTACTCGACGGCCTCAGCCAGCAGGCTCTGCAGACTCTCGATGAAGGTAGTGAGTACCTCGAGCAACGAGTTGATGAATTCGAGGTCACCAGCCGTGGGCGTGGCCCCCGCGTCGGCGCTCGCGACGCCGGTACACAGCAGCACCACCGCGCCGAGAACGACCGACGTCGCGATTGGACGATTCATATCCATGCTGATGCATCACCGGCTACTGAGACTTCTGGCGTCTCTTCCGGGACGGTTCGGGGATACCGTCCGCCCTCGGTGAGAGTCGGTGAGCCGGAACGCCTCGACTCGCCTCGTCGCCGGTCGGTTTTTAAAAGATTCCCGTGACGCGCCGAGACGACGATTCAGTCGGCGCTCGTCGGCGCGGCGCTGCGAGCGGACGTCCGACTCCGCCAGAAGCCCTGGAGATATGCGCCGACGAACATGCCGCCGATCCCCCAGAGGATGGTGACGTTGCCGACGCCGAGGCTGGCGTAGGCCGCGCCGGGACAGATGCCGGAGAGGCCCCAGCCGACGCCGAAGATAGCACCGCCGATGACGACGTTCCGGTCGAGCGACTTCAGTCGCCGTACGTATCGGTCACCGGTCAGCGGCGCGGCGTCCCAGATCCGCGGCATCACCGCGAAGCCAATGCCGGAGACGACGGCGGCACCGAACATCACGAACAGCAGCCCGAAATCCTCGAAGGTGAGGAAGTTCAAGACGACCTCCGGCCGCGCCATCTGGCTGAATCCGAGTCCGAATCCGAATATCAGGCCGCCGACCAAAATCAGCGGCATGAACAGGGGGTGTCTGTCGGCGCTCACGAGTCGCTCCCTCCGGTCGATCCAGTTCGCGTGCTTCCAGTTCGCGTGCCTCGAGACGTAAGCGCCTCGCCCATTACGGGCTCACCCCCAGTGCCGCGACGAGTTGTGCCGTCCCGATTGCGACCGCGAGGAACGTCGCCACGCCGACAAGCGACGTCTTCGACGCCGACCCGATGCCGCAGACGCCGTGGCCGGAGGTACACCCCTTTCCGACTCGGGTCCCGATGCCGACGAGGACGCCGCCGACGAACAGCCGCCACGGCTGGACCTCGGTCAGCCACAGGGTGATGCCCGCGAGTTCGTACGTCTGTCCGGTGGTTCCGGGGTCGTAGAGCGAGGTCGTGATGACGCCCGACTGGACCGTCACCGCGAACACCGCGGCACCGAGGACGATGCCGAGCGTGAACACGAGGCGCCAGTCGCGA
>Ga0136589_1000197_pt1 | contig 31465 bp, 38 predicted proteins | sample AntRauMFilla3764_FD_104640 | JGI IMG/M metagenome (GOLD analysis project Ga0136589, IMG submission 104640) | Saline lake microbial communities from Rauer Islands, Antarctica - Metagenome Filla 3 #764 | ecosystem: Environmental > Aquatic > Non-marine Saline and Alkaline > Saline | place...
CCCTGCCGGAGACCGTCCCTCGGAGAACACCCTGTCGTCTGCATTGCTCTACTGTTGGGTCAGGAGCAACTTACGAGAGAGTGGCGAAATCGTTCTGGGGGTAAACACGTACTCTTTTTCTTCATCGCCTTGGGATGAATCATTGGACACAATTTCTTCCTGAAGCCCCTCTCGAATAGCCATGATTAATTTCTTTATTTTCTCAGGGTCCTCGTCACCAGATAGCTCCATATCAATAGAAAGAATAGCTGTACTTGCATTGCGAGATTGAACTGAGATAGCTTCATTTTCAGATATGGTTTCATTCGCGGTTTCTACAGGTGGCTCAGAGACTTCCGTGTCGGACTTGTCCTCTGTTGGTACCTCTTTGTCTTCTTTACCCCCTGAGAGTGTGAATTGACCCTCCGTTTCTTCAGAGAGGATTCCAGTCCAGATGTATAGGTCTACTAAAGTCGAGAGTCCAGTCCTTTTACGGGGGGAAGAAGTGTCCGTTTCAGTGAGATATGCAAATGAGTCAATGATTTCTGGTCTGGAACGGCTATCTACTCCAATGTCACTCCGTATTTGGTCAGTAACTTCCCAACTATTCAGTAGCTGTTTGAGAGCATTAGAAGCATCCTCATTTCTATCATATGCTAAAGCGCGACCAATTTCACGACCGGCTTCAAGCAGCAAATAATCATATCCGTCTTTTTCTAATACCCCAATATCTGCAAGGAATTTCTTTTGCCGACTGATAGTATCTGCACCGACGTCTATTTGTTTTTCAACGTCTTCGTCTTCAATAATGTCTCCCACATCTCCCGCTTCGTAGTAACCCTCGATAATGTCCTTGAGTGTGTCAATTTTGGTTTTAGGTACAGGGTGGTCTGCCATTGTGTAGACAGAACAAATACACCCTTGTTATTAAACCTCACCAATAAAATCATTCTGAGAAAATACTTAATTTGATGACAATACTAATATGCGGTTAAATACGCCGATAGCTAACTTACCGGGTATCTTTTTAGAAGCATCTCATTGAATCCTAGTATGGAACGCGGGGAATCGCAAGACGACACTGAAACCGGGAAAGTCACCTCATTACGACCTGTGGTAGGACATTTAGCTATTCTTCTGATTTTTTCGAACCGGGATACGTTTAGCAGCATCCGCCCCGCATGAGGTCATGTTCTAACCGAGGAGCCACTTCTCGCCTGAATTCCGCTCTACAATGAGCGACTTTCGTGTGAAGTCGCTTATCGATAAGCAGTAGCTCCTTCGGGCCCTGCTCTACAAGAGCCCAAGAACCTTCTCGCCCACCTCGTCTTGAGCCATCCTTGCTCTTTCTCTCACAGAAAGATAATGCTCATACGAGGTTTCTGGAACCCAGTCCCATTTTGATTCAGCAGACTCCAGAGCTTGCCAAATCACACGGTATTCCGCTTCTGTCCATGATTGAAAATCGCGGTAATGCCCATCGGCTTGTTCTTGAGAGTACTCTATTAGATTCTCTTCCAAGTCATCCAAGTCCTTTGTTTGGATGAGTGGCACCGCAAACAGCCTCACCCAATCGTCTACAGAAATATAGGATTCCGGTTCCCCGTTTTCACCGCTATTTCTGATAATACTGGGGCCCCCATCGTGATTCACGATTAGAGAGGATTGGCCAGTACAGCCTCTCAACTCATACTGTAACAGCTCAAGAAACCCTTCAAATTCCGAAAGATGGCCTTCGAGCATCGCCATTTGCCCTGCTATTGTCTCTTTTACGTAGAAACGCTGATAAGCGTCAAACTTCCTCCAGACTGATTCAAATTCCATAGTTGAACGCTCATATGGCAACTCTCCGCTTTCTGAGATATTGTTGACCTCATTGAACAGTGGGCGGTATATCGAATTCTTAATTTCCCTCTTTTTTGCGAGGCGAGCTTGCAAGTAGGAACCGCCAACAGACCCGATAATACCGAGAAACCCACCCAGAAAGACAAAAATTAGCTGATTGGCTACCATGCTAATTTCCCTCTTACGCGGTATATCTAATAGTGCTTGTGCTGAGGTATTACTGACACAAGACTACCACAAGAACTAGAACCCCTCCACCCCTACTACGAGTGAACCGACGGATGGCGACGACCCACCGATACGCTGTGTATGGCTACAAACTCCACGGCCCTCAGAGCTGCCGCTTCGTAGGCGAAAACGAAAGCTCGGTCAAGAACTGCGAAAAGTCTACAAGGCCGCGTGCGGCCTTCAGACGTCCGGCTCGACGACCCGGTCTTCGCCGTCGAAGTGCGCGGAGTTGTCCTGCGGGCGGTAGTTCAGGGCCTCTTTGGCGCGCTCGATGGAGTAGTACTTGCGGTCGTTGTCCGAGATGCCGTAGACGGTCTCGTACTCGTAGTCGGCTTCGAGCGCGCACTGGTGGATGTGGGCGCAGTCGGGGTAGGAGAGCCACATCGCCTGGCCGCGCTCGTAGTCGATGGGCGGATGACCACGGGTCAGGTTGCCGATGCGGATGTTACACACCTTGATGCCGTACTCGTCGTGGTAGTAGCGACCCAGCACCTCGCCGGTGGCTTTGGAGACGCCATAGAGGTTCCCGGGGCGGGGGAACTCGGTGCCGTCGAGGCGGAAGTCGTCCTCGGGGCGGTACATATCCGGGGTCCGCTCGGGGGTCTCGAAGGAGCCGACGGCGTGGTTCGAGGAGGCGAAGACGAACTTCTCGACGCCTTCCTCGACGGCGGCCTGGTAGATCTTCTGGGTGCCGTCGATGTTGTTCGCGAGCACCGAGTCCCACGGCGCCTCCGGGCGGGGGTCGCCCGCGAGGTGGATGACCGCGCCGACGCCCTCGACGGCCTCGCGGACGTCGTCGGGGTTGTCGACGTCGCCGATGAGGTACTCGTGGTTGGGCTGCTCCGCGGGAGGGTTGTGGAACATCAGCTTCCAGTAGTACTCCTCTTCGAGGCCCTCGAGGATGGCCTCCCCGACCGCGCCGCCCGCACCTGTGAGTAGAACCGGGTCGTCCATTCGTATTGGGTGGATAGTCATGACACAATAGGTAGCTTGCGGTTCGGGTATGTTGCAACGCGCCGCTGGAACCGAGAGCGCGACCTTCTTGGGCCGGGACCGCCCACTGTTCCGGTATGGACCCCACGTCCCCGCAGGTCGCCTGCTTCGAGGCGGGTATCAAGTTCGGGTCGCTCTACCACCAGTTCGCCGGGACGCCGGTGAGTCCCGACAGCGCCGACTCGCTGGCACGCGCCATCGAAGAGTCCATCGAGAACCAGCCCCACTGCGAGTCGGTGACCGTCGCCGTCCGCGAGGGGCCGCTGCGTGAGGCTATCGCCGACTCGGGGGCCGATTACACCGAGCTGACAGGGCGCTTTCTGGACGTCTCGATGACCATCGACTACGAGGGATGTGTCGTCGAGACGAGCATGGCGATGGAAGACGGCTATCCGCTGATGCAGGTCGATTCGGTTGGTACACCGTCTCAGTAGTGCGAAAATTTTACACTCGCCCGCCGTTGAATGCCGGTGATGTCCCTCCACGCGATCGACGATATCGGCGATGCGATAGACGCGACGAAGTCGTTCCTGTTACCCTTCGCCGCCAAGACGTGGCTCAAGCTGGCGGTCGTCGTCTTCTTCATCGGCGGCGGTGGCGGCGGGTTCAACGGGCTCCAGAACGTCGGCAACTTCGGCGGCCAGGACCAGCCGGCCGGCGGCGGGGTCGACCAGCCCTCCCCCGACGGGGCCCCGACGACGGTCGACGGCGTACTCGGCGCGATTCCTACGGAAGTGTTCGTCATAATCGGTCTGGTGCTGTTGCTCGTCATCGCCTTCGTGCTCCTGAGCAACTTCATGGAGTTCGTCTTCGTCCAGTCGCTCGTCTCTCGGGAGGTCCATATCCGGCGGTACCTCCGTGAGAACGTCGGCAACGGCCTGCGGTTGTTCGCCTTCCGGCTGGTCCTCGCGCTGGTCTCGCTCACGCTCGTCGTCGGCTTTCTCTACACCGTCTTCGTCACCGCCTTCGGCGGGAGTTTCGACAACATCACGGTCGAGGCCCTCTTCACCGTCCTCCCCCTGGCTATCGTCTTCTTCCTCGTGGTCGGGCTCTTCCAGGGTCTCGCGACCGGCTTCACGAACGTGTTCGTGATTCCGATGATGGTCACGAGCGACCGCGGGCTACTCGGGAGCTGGCGGCGCCTCCTGGGGTCGATGCGCCGAAATATCAAGCAGTATCTCGCCTATCTCGCCCTTTCGATCGTACTCGGCATCGGCGTCGGTCTCGTCGCGGGTATCCTCGGGGTCGTCGTGCTCTTGCTCCTGGCGATTCCGTTCGTCCTCGTCGCTGCCATCGCCTGGTTCGGGCTCGGTGGCGGGCACCTCGCGCTGGCGCTCATCGCGGTCACCCTCGTGCTGTTTGCCCTCCTCTTGCTTCTCGCCACCACCCTCATCCAGGTGCCCCTCCAGGCGTTCATGCGCTACTACGCGATGCTCGTCCTGGGCGATATCGACGAGCCGCTGGACCCGATACCCGAGGTCCGAAGCGATATTCGAGTCGACGAGTCCGACGACGAGTCGACGGCGGCTGACGGCGTCTAACTCCCGGGGAAGCTTTTCGGTTTCGCGAAAACCCCTCCGTTCACGTCATGCGGTTACACTTTCACTTTCAGGCGGGCTTTTAATCCCTTCCCACGACAACTGCTAGCTATGAGTCAGACCAGTCTGGACGACGACGAGCTGTTCGGCGAGGCGGCAAACGAGATGCGAAGCGACGTCGAGGCGTCGCTCGCAAAGGCCCGCGAGGCGCTCCCCGCGGCGGACGCCGTCTGGGACGTCGAGGCCGACAACACGCTCGGCGTGCTCAACGCGCTCAAGACGGCTCTGGACGTGGGCGACGCCGAGGACCACCTCCGGGACGCCAAGAAGTGGTACACGATGGGCGAACGCGCCGACGCCTTCGAGGACGCCGACGACCTGGCCGAGGAGATCGACACCGTCGCGGACCTCATCGAGGACGTGGAAGACGCCCGCGAGCAGGTCGGTGACCTGACCGCGACCATCCCGCAGCTCCGGAGTACCCTGGAGGAGTTCGAGGACGCTCCCGACGCCGAGGCCGACGCGGACGCCGAAGAGGCCGAGGCCTGAGAGAGACAACTGTCACGCAGTGTCGGCTGGGGACCGGTCGGCCACGCGGGAAAGCAGCGCCAGCAGCGCCGCCGCCGCCTCGTCCAGCAGTTTCTCGCCTCGTTCTCGGCTCCCCGCTCTCGGGTCGCCGACACAGCCGTTCTCGCTGAACTCACCCGTGTCGTAGGCCAGATTCACGCCGCTAACCCAGTCGCCCCAGCCGTCGGCGCCGTCGGTGGCCGCCGCCTCGAGGCGGTCCTCGCGCACGAGGTCTGGGTGGGTGTGCTGGAGGAGACTCGTCTCGACGGGTCCGCCGTGGCCCATATCGTCGGCGTCGACGGCGTCGAACCAGGTAAAGGCCCACGCGTCGGCGGCGTCGTGGCGGGTGATGCGGGCACAGACCTCCCGGAGCGGGTCGACGTTGCCGCCGTGGCCGTTGACGACGACCACGCGAGTCCAGCCGTGGTGGGCGAGGCTGGCGATGGTCTCTCGAATATAGTCGCGGAAGGTGTCCTCGCTGACCCACAGCGTCCCCGGGAAGTCGCGGTGTTCCTCGGCGACGCCGACCTGGATGGGCGGTGCGACGACGACCTCGTCCTCGTAGCTCGCTTCGGCGGCGTCGGCCACGGTCTGTGCGGTTAACGAGTCAGTGCCCAGCGGGGCGTGTGGGCCGTGCTGTTCGGTGCTGCCGACCGGCAACAGGGCGAGGTCAGTGTCGGTGGCCTCGGCTTCGGGCCACGTCGCGTCGCTGAGGTGCATATCCGGTGGTCGAGGCGGGGATACACAAACGTAGGGGGTCCCGCTGACGGGCCTAGACGATGGAGTCGGGTCGGTTCTCGAAGTAGTCGAACACTGCCCCGAGCCCGAGCCCGTAGACCACGTGGGCAAGCAGCGTCAGGATGGCGTACAGCACCAGCGTCAGCCCGGTCTGGCCGGTGTAGAACGCGAGCACGAAGCCGGTCCACATCGCCGCGCCGAAGAAGGCCCCGGAGACCGGACTCGACTCACCCGGAAGGTAGGTCTTCAGCGACGCAAAGAGGAGCGGCCAGGGGACCATCCCGCCCCCGAGAAAGAGCAGGAAGCCAAAGAGGACGGGCGGCACGAACTCTGTCAGCCCGAGCAGTTCGGTGAGGACGGCGAAGTCGGTCAGCTCGAACGCCCCGACCGACTGGGCGATGAGGAAGACGACGGTCATCATCGCCGTCCCGACGAGCCCGCCGGCCGCGCCCACGACGCCGTCGGCGACGATACCACGGAGGTTGTCGAACTCGTTGCTCTCGGCCACCGCGTCGCTGTCCGTCGATTCCTGGAACTCCGGTGGCGTGTCTGGCATGGTATGAGATAGCGTGTCAATAAGCAAAAAGGTTCGCGCTATCGAGTACTTCGGGCTGTACTGGCACTTCGTGGACATCGTCTGGCTCGTCCTGTTCCCGTTGTTCTACATCCTGTGATACCCATGGACTGGAAAGGCTACACACTCGTCTACGTCGGACTGTTCGCCCTCGCGACCGCCCAGGCCGTCGTCGAGTTCACCGGCTACGTCGACAGCGCCTACTGGACCGCCTTCGCGGTCATCATGGTGCTCTCTGTGGTGAAGGCTGTGGGCGTCGCCGCCTACTACCAGCACCTGCGCTGGGAACCGCGGGCGGTGATGTATCTCGTCCTCGGCGCGACGCTCACCGCCGTGGCGTTGACTGCCGCCGCGGCGTACTCGATTGTGTGACGCGGCAAGTCAGCCGTGTCACTCGATTGTGTGACGCGGCAACGGAGTGGTTTCAGAGCCACTCGTCGTCTACCCACTCCCGAGCAGCTGCAGCGTCACGGCGACGAGAAAGAGCGTCCCCGCCACGGTTGCGGACTCGGCGACGGCCAGTGACTGAGGGTGGCCCCGGCTCGTCGTCAGAAGGTAGACGCCGCTCAGCAGATACGCCACGAGCAGGGCCCCGGCGCCGGCTACCACGGCCGTGGCGATCATCGGCCCCGGGCCGGTGATAGACGCGACCACCCCGCCGACCGCGGCGAGGACGAGCACGGTGAAGGCGGCGCCGAGGGCTCGGGGGTCCTCGGAGAGTCGCCCGCCCTCTCCGGCGCCCGGGGCCGTCGCTGGCGCGTAGTCGGCCCAGCCCCGGTGCCACGCCAGTCAGCCAACGGCGAGGACGACCCCCGCCATCAGCACCGAACTCGTGAGCCACGTTACCATGGGGCGACAATAAGTGACAAACAAACATAACGTTTCGCGACCCGTCCCGGACACGGCAATAAATGCCGACACTCACTCAAATCCGAGTGAATTTGTAGCAATTGTTGCCGGAAGAAATTTACTGTGGGTGGTCCTACCACGTGGTATGTCACAGCGGCCGACCGCACCAGAGGACGGCAACGACTGGATAGCCCGCCACGCCCGCTGTCGCTCAGACGACGACCGGCCGTCGGTAATCGTCGAGGACCTCGACGACGACTGGGAGCGCCGTCACGCGGAGACGCGGCGGTCGCCGCCCCGCTGACTCGGTTTACGCGGTGTACTTGCGCAGCACTTCGACGCCGACGAGCTCGTCACCGGTGAGCGCGCGGATGTACGCGCCGCCAGCGATCGAGACGTGGTCGAACGAGTCCTCGCTCATCCCGTACATCGTGATGGCACGAGAGGTGTCGCCGCCGCCGACGACGGAGAAACAGTCCGTCTCGGCGATGGCCTGCAGTACTGTTACGGTCCCCGTCGAGAACTTCTCGTCCTCGAAGACGCCCAGCGCGCCCTTCACGAAGACGGCGTCGGACTCGCGGGCCAGGTCGGCGTACTCCTCGGCGGTGTCGGTGCCGATGTCCATGATGCCAAGCCCCTTCTCCTCGACGTCGTCGACGTCGACCTCGACGCGCTCGCCGTCCTCGCCGTAGGCGACGTCGTGGGCGACCGTGATCTGGTCGCCCCGTTCCTCGAGGATGTCCTCGATAATCTCGTGGTTGTTCTCCCACTGCGTGGTAAAGAGGTCCATGTCGCCGACGTCGTAGCCGATGGGGTAGCCCTGGGCCCGCAGGAACAGCTGGCCGGCGATACCGCCCAGCACGAAGTCGTCGATCTTGTCGCCGATGTGGTCGATGACACCGATGACGTCGGTGGCTTTCGTCCCGCCCATGGCCATCGTCACCTGGCCGTCGAACTCCTTCTCGGCGATGGCGGTGTTGGCCTCGTATTCGGTCTCCATCACGCGGCCGGCGTAGGCGTCCATCACGACCGGGAAGCCCACGAGCGAGGCGTGCGAGCGGTGGGCCGCCGAGTAGGCGTCGTTGATGTAGGCGTCGAAATGGGGTGTGAGTGTCTGGACGAACTCCGTCTCGGCCTTGACTTCGGGCTCCTCCTCGGGGAGTTCGCCGTCGGCCATCCGCGTGTTCTCGAGCACGAGCACGTCGCCGCCCGCGAGGTCCTCGATGGCCGAAAGCGCCTCGTCGCCGAAGGTGTCGTCGACGTGGTCGACGTCGGCGTCGATGTGGCCGGCCAGAATCTCGGCGTGCTGGTCGAGCGAGACGAAGTCGTCGTCACCCGGCCGACCCTGGTGGGCCATCACGGCGACGGCGAAGTCGCGGTCGACGAGTTCGCTGAGTGTCGCCGCGTGCCGGGTAAAGCGGCGGTTGTCCTGTACCTCGCCGTCTTCGACCGGGGAGTTCAGGTCGAATCTGATGAGGACGCGCTGCCCGTCGTCGAGGTCGTCGAGCGTCTGGAACGTCATACGTGGGAACTCTCCCGCCGCCGGTTTAACGGTTTCCGACTTCCACGGCTCCTGTGCGGAAAATAATACAGTTGCGACTCAGCCGGCAGAGAAAATAACACAAACGGCGACCGCGTCGACGGAGTGGTGTAGCTGTGGACCGGTCATCGCCGGACCGGCACGGGGCTACACCCGTCCGTCTTACTCCTCGGTGATGTGCTGGGCGACGTCGAGCATCCGGCAGGAGAAGCCGTACTCGTTGTCGTACCAGGTGAGGATCTTCGTCAGGCCGTTGACGATGTTCGTCGAGGAGAGGTCGACCTGCGAGGAGTAGGGGTCACCGAGGATGTCCGAGGAGACGATCTGCTCGGTGGTGACGCCCAGCGTCCCTTCCATCTCGCCGCTGGCGGCCGCTTCGAAGGCGGCGTTGACGTCTTCCTCGGTCACGTCCTCCTCGAGGTCGACGACCAGTTCGGTGATGGAGCCGTTCGGGACCGGGACGCGGATGGCCATCCCGTCGAGCTTCCCCTCGAGCTGGGGGAGGACCTCGGTGGTCGCCTGCGCGGCGCCCGTGGAGGTCGGGATGATGTTCTCCGCGGCGGCGCGCCGACGGCGGGGCTTGCCGTTGGGGCCGTCGATGAGGTTCTGGGAGCCGGTGTAGGCGTGGACGGTCGTCAGCTGCCCGGAGCTGATGCCGAACTCGTCGTCGAGCACCTTCGCGACCGGTGTGATGGAGTTCGTCGTACAGGAGGCGTTCGAGACGACGTCCTCGCCGTCGTACTCGTCCTGGTTGACGCCGTAGACGATCTGCTTGACCTCTTTGTCGCCTTTCGGCGGCGCCGAGATGAGCACCTTGTCGGCGCCCGCCTCTAGGTGCTGGGCCGCGTCGTCGTACGTGCGGAAGATGCCGGTCGCCTCGAAGGCGACGTCGACGTCCAGGTCGTCCCACGGGAGCTGTGTCGGGTCAGTTTCGTGGAAGACGCCCGCCTCGAAGTCGGTGCCCTCGATGGTCAGGACGCCGTCGTCGACGCTCGCACCGGGGAGCTCGCCCATGACGGTGTCGTACTTGGCGAAGTACTCGACTTCCTCGTCGTCGATGACGTCGTTGATACCGACGATTTCGACGTCGTCGCTGTCCAGCGAGGCACGCATTACGTTCCGACCGATACGACCGAAGCCGTTCAGGCCGACGCGAACTGGGTCACTCATTCCTCTAGAGAAGTGCTGACCCGGAGTAAATGGTTTTCGAAGTCGCTTCGAGAAAGCCATCGTTTTGCCTATAGATACGCCGGTTTGTCACACTCCCGGCCCGCCCGCTGGACGGTTCTGGCATCCGGCAGGGATTCCCAGGTCGTCAGAAGGCTTTTGGGACCGTCGCACATACCACTCGCTACTGATGAGACGGGACGACGACGACCCCTTCGACGAGTTCTTCCGGGAGATAGAGCGGATGATGGACGAGATGATGGGCTCGGAAGGGGACGTCCACATCGACCGCGACGGGCCCGCCGACGGCGGCGAGCTCCACGTCGATGTCCACGAGACCGAAGACGAGGTCCGCGTCGTCGCCGATATCCCGGGCGTCGAGAAAGACGGTATCGACCTGAAATGCGACGGGAGCGTCCTCACTATCGACGCCGGCACGCACCACCGCGAGTACCACGAGCGACTCACCCTCCCCAGCAAGGTCGACGAACACTCCGCGTCGGCGACCTACAACAACGGCGTCCTCGAGGTCACATTCGACCGCGAGGACGAGTCCGCCGACATCGAGCTGTAAGATCCCGTCACCGCCACCCGTGCGCAAGTCGGTCTCCGACCCGGCAATGACCTTCTCCGACCCAGCATTGACCTGGGACCGGGGCCCCGCTCACAGCCGCCTCACGCGGTGCTGTCTCTACGTCGCCATCGCGCCGTTTCTGGGTATGCTGCTCGGCGGCGCCCTCTTCGCTCTCACACTGCTACCCGCCCTGTCCTCGAATCTCGAGCTACTCGCGCTCGTCGTCCTCTTGGCCCTCGTCGGCGGCCCGTTTTCGCTGCTGTACCTCTGGCCGGTGCTCACTGACCCCGACCAGCGGTCGGGTCTGGTGGACCCGTGGTGGCTCGGTAGCCTCCGTCCGTTCGGGCTCACCGTCGCCGCCGTCGGTGGTCTCGGCGCGCTCGTGCTCTCCGCTCGGGCCGCCACCTACGGCCCGCTGGTCGTCTTCGGCGTCACGACGGGGGTTGGCTTCCCAGCGAGCGGGTTGCTGGCGACGCGGGGGCGCGTCGACCCGGAGGAGCTGACAGTTCACTTCGAGTGGGGCGATCGCCGGCCCGTCACGGGCGACATCACCGTCGAGATGCGGAACTGGACGGCGCTTCGACGGTACCGGTTCGGCCCCGTCGTCGTCTGTCTCGCCTCGTACGCGCCTGGCACCAGCGGCGGCGCGCCTCGACTGTTCGTCGTGCCGGCATCCGTCGTCAGCGCCGCCGGTGACAGCTTCGAGCGCGCGCTCGCGGCAGCGGTCGACGCGCCGACGCGTGACGGAAATCCGGCCGTCGCCGCCGCACTCGCCGCGTTCGGTCTCGGGGCCCTCACCGTCGGCGTCGCGCTCTGGCTGCTGGCCGACCTCTCGAGCGGGATTGGGCTGTGGATAGTGGCCGTCTGTGGGACCTTCGGCGGCCTCTTTCTCGTCCTCGCGGTCCGCGAGCAATAATCAACGGCGCCCGAATCAGCCCCACCAGTTCGTCCCGAGACCACTGTTCTCTCGTCGCCCTTCCTCACTCGCTGCGCTCGTTCCGGCGAGGGCTCTCTGCGAACGGGCGCTCTGCGTCCGTTCGCACGGCCACCGGGACCGACGGTCCCGCTCGACTGGAAAAACGCGGTTCTCGTGAGCGACGCGAACGAGCGCTCCTCAGAGCGTCGCTCTCTCGAACGACTTGCTCTGACGGTGGCGAAAAAGGCGGCCGCTCACTCCGTTCGCGGCCGTTCTGCTGTCGCCCGAATCAGCCCCGCCAGCTCGTCCCAGAAGCCGTCTTCGTACTTCGTCGCCGCGTCGATGGTCGGGCGGGCGTTGGTCTCGTTGACCACCGCCCAGTCGTCGGTCACGAGCAGGTCCACGCCCAGGTAGTCGATGTCGAGGACCTCGGCAGTCCGTTCGGCCAGCTGCCGGAGTTCGGCGGGAAGTTCGACCCCCTCCGCCACCGCGCCGCGGTGGACGTTGTGTTTCCAGCGGCCCCGCTCGCGGGCGTCGGTCGGCAGGCGGCGCTCGACAGCACCGACGTAGTCGCCGTCGACGACCATCGCCCGGTAGTCACGGGCGTCCGGGAGATACGCCTGGACGAGGAAGGACTGGTCGCCGGTCGCCCGGTAGTCGTGGACCAGATCCAGATAGTCCGCGATGCCCAGGAAGGAATCGAGGTCGTGGGCGGTCGTCACGCCGACGCCGCGGGTCGTCGAGTTGGGTTTGACGACCACGGGCTGGTCTAGCCGCTCGAAGGCAGCCACGAGGTCGGCCTCGTCGGCCGGGTTCGACACCAGCACCGATTCGGGGACCGGCACGTCGGCCCGGCCCAGCCGCGTCAGCACGTCGGCCTTGTTGCGCGACCGGAGGATAGCCTCGCGGTCGTTGACCCACGGCACCGAGAGCATGGCGTCTGCGACGGCGCCCTCCATGACCCGCGAGGGGTAGACGAAACCCACGTCGTAGTCGTCGTACGGGCTCTCAGTCAGCGGAATCGCCCGCTCGGTGGTGGCGACGTGCCCGACCTCGATGTCGCGGTCGGCCAGTGGCTCGGCCATCCGCTCGTAGGTCTCGCTGTTGGTGGCGACCGCGAGGCGTAGCATACGCTTCGTTCGGACTCGGGAGAAAAAGTGTGTCCGGTTGCCGACCGGGTCGTTACACCTCGACCAGTTCCCACTGCTGGGTCGCGGCCTCGTCGTCGTCGTCCGTCCCGATGTTACCGCCCCACCGGTCCTCGGGGTCCTCGACGGTCATGACCTCGCCGTTGGCGACGTTCTCGACGACGTAGCCCGCATCGACCGACTCGAACGTCCATCGGTGCGTGTCCGGGATCTCCTCGTCGCTGCTGTCCTGGACGACGTTGCCGTCCGAGGCGCTGAGATACTTGTCGCTGTGCTGGGCGGTGAGCGTGTAGGCGTCGCCGTCGGGACTCAGCTGGAAGCGCTGGTTCTCCCCGTCCCAGTCGGCATACTGGATGACGTTCGCGCCGTCATCCTGGGAGTTATACGCCACGTCGGCTATCCGGCCGGTCTGGACGTTGTGGAGTTCGTAGACACCGGACTCGACGTCGGCTGTGCCACCCTCGCTGTCGGCGACGAACTCGAACCAGTTGAGGTTCCACAGCCGCTCGTCGCTGGTGATGCGGACGACGGTTTCGCCCGCCTCGAGTTCGAGCTCGCCGACGGACACGGTCGTCCAGGACTGCCAGCCGCCGGTGTCCTCGAAGCTCGTACTGATGCTCTCACCACCGGCTTCGACAGTGAAGCTCCCGCCGTCGTCGTCCGAGGCGACCAGCGCCTCGACGGGGTAGGTGCCGGCTTCGGTGACCTCGACAGTGTACTCCCACCACTCGCCGGCTTCGATCCAGCCGACGAAGTAGCCACCCTCGGTCGCGTCACCGATGTCGACCTCGGTGTCCCGGTAGGCGCCGCCTCTGTTCTCCGCACTGGTGTCGTTGTAGGCGACCCCCTGCCCGCCGGTGTCGAAGTCCTCGGCCTGGACGCGGCCCGGGAGTTCGTGGGGGCCGTTGTACGGGGCCTGCTCGGGCTCGCTCTCCTCGAGGACAAGCGTCCCGACCGCGTCCGCGTCGCCCTCGGCGAGGCTGTCGCCGCTCTTTTCGCCGGCGCGCACGCGCAGCGGGTAGTCGCCGGCGTCGAGGGGGGCGCTCCCGTCGAACCCGCCGCCCTGCGTGACCTTACTGACCGTCACGTCCGAATCCGGGGTCGTGAGGACCTGTTGGTCGGTGCCCGCGGCGTCGGCGTCGAAGGCGACGACGACCGAGCCGTCGCCGTCGGTTTCGGCGAGTTCGGCGGCGGCGTAGTAGTTGCTGTCGGCCCCGCTGCCGACCTGAAGCGTCGCCGTGTCGGTGCCGCTCAGCTCGACGGTGAACTCGGTCGTCCCCTCGACCTCGCCGGTGTAGACGGACTGCTGGAGGTCGGCCTCACCCCGGGACGGCTCGTCGCCAGCGACCCGTTCGACCGCGGCGGCGGCGTCTATCTGGCCCGCGCCGACGAGCGCTTCTTTCGTGACGCCGTCCTCGGCGTCGCTGAGGTCGACCTCGATGTCGGTGGCTGTCTCCTCGAGGATGGTCTCGACCTCTTCGCCCCCCAGCGACGGGTCGATGTCGAGCATCAGTGCGACGACACCGGCCGTGATGGGGGAGGCGAACGAGGTCCCGTAGACCCGCCCGTAGTTGTCGCCGGGTGCCGTCGTCACGACGTCAGCGCCCGGCGCACAGACGTCGACCGCGCCACGACTGGAGAAGTCGGTTAACGACTGGCGGTCCGTCGCGCCGACGGCGATGACCTCGTCGAACTTCGCCGGGTAGCCGACCGTGTCCGGCAGGTTCGGCTTGTCCCGGTCGTTCCCGGCCGAGGAGACGAGGATGACGTCGCCGGCGACTTCCTGGATAGCTTCCTTGAGTGCCTGGGGTTCGCGCCAGACGAGCTCGCCATCGTCGTTCTCCCCGAAGCTCTTCGTCCGCCAGGAGAAGTTGATGACGTCCGCGCCGTTCTCGACGGCGTCGGTCAGTTGCGTCTGCAGCGGCGTCCGATTCCGCAGGTCGTAGCCCAGCAGGCGACTGTCGCTCGTGCCGGCGACGCCGAGCCCGTTGTCGGTCGTCGCCGCCGCACAGCCCGAGACCCACGTGCCGTGGCTCTGGAAGTCGACGTTCGACGGGTCGGTGTCGGTGTAGCTGCCGCCTTTCTCCTCGGTGAACCGGTCCGTCAGGTCCGGGTGGGTCCACTGTATCTTCGTGTCGTGGACCACGAGCGTCACGTCGGTCGACCCCAGTGTCTGGTCCCAGGCCGCCGGCAGGTTGACCGCGTCGACCCACCAGCCCTCTATCGGGTCGTTGGAGTCGGTCTGCGTGCGGAGCTCGTCGAGGGTGACGTCCTCCGAGGGGACGTCCGGCACCGCCGCCGGCTTGACCCGCTCGCCGTACTTGACGGCGTCGTGGGATTCGACGCTGTCGACCGGGTCCTCGACCGCCTCGCTGCCCGCGTCGGTGAGCTCGATCTGACTGATGTCGACACGGTCGTTGTGGTCGAGTAACTCGTAGTGGTCCGCGCCGAGTTGCTCGTCGAGGACGTTCGCTGCCTCGCCCCGGTCCGTGTCGTCGTGGAACGAGACGTTGTACTTGCCGCCGCCGCTACTTGCGCTGCCCAGCCCTGTGACCCCGCCCAGGGCCGCGAGCAGTCCGGTACTCTGTATGAACCGTCGTCGTCCGAGTCGTAGGTTGCTATCTGTCATCTTCTGTATCCGCGGGGCTTCTCTGGCCCGCCTCAGAGCGACCGGTTCCCGGCTGTCGCCGACCCATCGACGTCGTGTGGGCGATAGCGTCGCCACTGCCCGTCCGGGACGCGGCCGTACCTGGCGAACTGTACGGACCGACTGTCGACAGAGCGACGTATATTTCTATCTAAATTTCACGGACAAATATGTGGAAACTGCATGGGTGAGCAGGTATACGAGCGAAATCATGCCTGCAAATCCAGGCCCCTGCTGAGCCAGGGTGTCGGTGCGACAGTGTCGACCGAGCGGTCAGTTCGCCGGCTGGTCCTCGCTCTCCCGCCCCGCCGCCAGCACCCACAGGACGATGACGAGGCCCTCCAGTCTGGCGACGGTGTACACCCACGACCGCAGTTCCACGTCGGACTCCGTCGTCGCCAGATTCATCCAGAAGTCGACGACCCGCTTCGGGGCGAGCAGTTCGGCCAGTCCGAGGACCAGTAGCAGGGCTCTGAGTGCCATACCCCATCGTTGTCGTGATAGCTGAATACTATTTCCCCCGCGACGGATCTTCTCGTTTGCTGCTCTCGTCCGCTTGATTATCACGACCGCCAGACAGCCCTCACCCGCTCGCGGCCGCGAGCGACACGCGTCCCGAGTACTTGTTGGGGCTGCTGTGGCCGGGAGCGCGTTTCATCGCGCGACGATGGGGAAGGGCAGGCTGGCTGTAGCGACAGAAGACAAGTCTGTGAGTAAAGAGTATCCGGCGTGCAGAGCGCGCCGGTTCCACCGCGGCGAACCGACCACCGCGCGGCGAAGCCGCGCGACGGGAGGTGAAGCCGCGATTTTCCCCAAGTTTTTGCCGCGGAGGCGTGTCGAGCGCGGAGCGCTCGACCGCCGGAGCGTGCAAAAAGTGGGTGCTCAGGAAATAAGCAGCTCTTCGCCCTTCTCGACCTTGATGCGACAGGACGGCGTGATCTTGTTGTAGGCGCGGCGGAACGCCTCTTTGACGTGCTCGGCGTCCTCGACGTGGCAGTAGGCGGTAAACAGCTGCTCGCCGGCGTTCATCCGGGCGGCGGTGCCGACGATCTTCCCGAAGGCGGCCCGCATCCCGTCGGAGACACGGTCGGCGCCGGCGCCGGTCGCCTGCTTGTTCTCCCGGAGAACCTGGTGGGGGAACTTCCGCAGGGTCATGCGGTAGTCGCCCTCCTCGCCGATGGTCTTGATGAGGTGGCGGTTCGCGGAGAGGCGCGAGGCCTCCAGCGAGCCGTGACGCAACTGGACCGACTCCTCGACGATGAGGCTTATCTGGACAGGATACTTCTCCTTGTCTTCGGTCTTGCGACCCATCTCGTGCTGTGCGATCTTCGAACCGGGGATGCCCGTGATGTACTCGCGCCGGGTGTACGATGGCTTGTCGATGTCCCGGTACATCGAGGCAGGTTTGTCGGACATAGGTACTCTTGGTGGAGACGTGGCCGAGCGCCCCAATAAGGGCTTCGAAGGGCCGGCGGGCGGATGTGCCGGGGTGACACACGACGCGCCGATGGCGCCGAACCGCCGCGAACGGCCCGGTAACGTGCGTGTAACTTCGCTTGGGTGTTTATACCGGTCGGGCGCCAACGAACAGTACCATGAATATGCTCGTCGACGGTGAGTGGCGGACCGACGCGTATCAGAGTACGAACGAGGACGGGGAGTTCGACCGACAGGAGACGAGCTTCCGCAATCGCATCGAGGACGACCCCGACGCCCGCTTCCAGCCCGAGGCCGGGCGCTACCATCTGTACGTCTCGCTGGCCTGTCCGTGGGCCCACCGGACACTGCTGGTGCGGGCGCTGAAAGGACTGGAGGACGCCATCAGCGTCGACGTCGTGGACCCCTATCGCGGCGAGGGCGGCTGGCAGTTCACCCCCGAGAAGGACGGCTGCACCGAGGACTCCCTCTATGGCTCGGACTACCTCCGCGAACTGTACGTCGAGGCCGACCCCGACATGACCGGCCGCGTCACGGTGCCAGTCCTCTGGGACACGAAGGAGGAGACGATCGTCAACAACGAGTCCAAGGAGATTCTCCGGATGCTCGATACGGAGTTCGATTCGGTAGCCGACCACGACGTGGGCCTCTACCCCGAGGGCTACCGGGAGGAGATCGACCGCATCATCGAGGACATCTACGAGCCCATCAACAACGGCGTCTACCGCTCGGGCTTTGCGAACACGCAGACGGCGTACGACGACGCAGTCCACGAACTCTTCGACGCGCTCGACCACTGGGACGCGGTGCTGGAAGACCAGCGCTACCTCGCCGGGGACCGCCTGACGGAGGCGGACATCTGTATGTTCACGACGCTGGTCCGCTTCGACGAGGTGTACCACACTCACTTCATGTGCAACCACAAGCTGATTCGCGAGTACGACAACCTCTGGCCGTATCTGCGTGACCTCTACCAGACGCCCGGTGTGGCCGAGACGGTTAATATGGACCACATCACGGAGCACTACTACACCACGCACCCAGACGTGAGCCCGAAGCGCATCGTCCCGATGGGGCCCGACCCCGACTTCGAGGCGGCCCACGACCGCGACGAACTCCCTGGAGAACTCCCCGAAGACCTGCTGGCGACGGCCTAATCGGGCCAGCCCGCGCCCAGCTTCTCGGCGACCCGCTCGCTGTCTACCGGTTCGTTGACGTTGTGACACCACCCCGCCAGTTCGACCGTCTCGACGCGGTGGTCCCGCCCCAGCAGGTCGTCGACGGCGTCGGTAATCTCGTATTCGCCCCGAGCGGAGGGGTCGATGCGGTCGAGCGCGGGACCGATGGCGTCGCCGAAGGCGTAGAATCCCCGGTTGACGAGCGTCGACGGCGGTTCGTCCGGTTTCTCGACCAGGCCGACCACGCGGCCGCCGCCGTCGGTCTCGACTACCCCCGTCGTCTTCGCTTGCTCGCGAGAGACTGACTCGACCAGCAGCGTCGCCGCGGCGTCGGTCTCGCGGTGGCGTTCGACCACGCTCCCGAGGTTTGCCCGGCAGACGTTGTCGCCGTTCATCACCACGAACGGTGCCTCGATGACCGGCATCGCCTGCTGGAGCGCGTGGGCAGTCCCCAGCCGCTCGGGCTGTTCGACGTACTCGATGGGGGTCCCGCGGTAGCTGTCGCCGTAGTGATCGATGATATCGCCGCCGCGGTAGCCGACCACGACGATCACTCGCTCGACGCCGACCGACAGCAGGGCGTCGAAACCATGCGAGAGGAGCGGCTGGCCAGCGACCGTGACGAGGGCCTTCGGCTGTTCGGCCGTCAGCGGGCGCATTCTGGTTCCCTCGCCGGCGGCCAGGACGACACCGTCCATACAGGCGGGTCGTCGGCCCCCAGCGTGAAAACACCTGGCCGGGTCAGCTTTTTGCGCCCGCGTCACGCATATCCGACGATGGTCAAGGACCGATACGTGGGGGTCGCATACCGTGACAAGTCGTGGCTGGCAGTGACGTTCACGGACGCCGGCTACGAGGAGACGGCCGTCTTCGACGGTATCGGCGACTGCTGGGCGGCCTACGAGGAGGAGGCCCGCCTGATTCTCGTCGACGTTTCAATCGGGCTCGTCGAGTCGGGCGACCCCGTCCGCCGGTGTGACGCGCTCGCCCGCGAGCTGCTGGGTCCGCGTAGCGGTGCCGTCTTCGACCCGCCGGTCAGGGAGGCCACCCGCAAGCGGCGCTACTCGACGGCGAACCGGGTCCACGAACGCAAGGCCGGCGCGACGCTCTCGGAGGCGGCATTCGAGCGCAGCGACGCCATCGCGATGTGTGACGAACTGCTTCGGGAGGTCCCCGAGACCGCTGCGGTCGTCCGCAGCGCCCACCCCGAACTCTGTTTTCGCGCGTTCGCGGGCGAACCGCTGGCCGAGGACGCGACGACCGCCGCGGGCTACGCCGAGCGGATGCGAACGCTCGCCCGGCACGACCGCGACGCGCCGCCGGTCGTCCAGAAGGTGGCCGAGGCGACCGCCGGCCACGACGTGCCCGTGGCTGGCGCGCTCGACGCTGTGGTGCTCGCGTACACGGCCGCACCCGGCGACGGCGAGCTACGGACGCTCCCCGCCGACGCGCCGACCGACGCGGGCGGGCTCCCGGTGGAACTGGTCTACCGGGCGGCCGCGCCGCTGGGCGAGTAAGGAATACGACCGTGGTGACGGGACCGTCACTCGGGTGTGAATTTGCGGGACTGAAGACAGAAAACCGTCTTACAGTCGCTCGAGGTTCTTCGCGCGCGGACCCTTGTCGGCCTGCTCGATGTCGAACTCGACTTCCTGACCCTCTTCGAGGTCAGGGCCGCCGACATCTTCCATGTGGAAGAAGACGTCTTCGTCTTCCTCGTCGGTGTCGATGAAGCCGTAGCCGCCGGTGTCGTTGAAGAAATCGACTTTACCTTTCGCCATCGTTAGAGTCGCTCCAGGTTGGTCGCTCGCGGACCCTTGTCGGCCTGCTCGATGTCGAACTCGACTTCCTGACCCTCTTCGAGGTCAGGGCCGCCGACGTCTTCCATGTGGAAGAAAACGTCCTCGTCAGCGTCGTCGGTGTCGATGAAGCCGTAGCCGCCGGTGTCGTTGAAGAAATCGACTTTACCTTTCGCCATCGTTAGAGTCGCTCCACGTTGTTGGCTCGCGGACCCTTGTCCGCCTGCTCGATGTCGAATTCGAGCTCCTGTCCTTCCTCGAGGTCCGGGCCGCCGATGTCTTCCATGTGGAAGAAGACGTCCTCGTCCGCGTCCTCAGTATCGATGAAACCGTAACCGCCAGTGTCGTTGAAGAAATCAACCGTTCCTTTCGCCATTGCAACTCAAGAGAGTCCGGGCCGACGGATAACAGTGTCGGTACAGTAGCTCCCGTCGAAACCGACTAACCACCCGACTGCGGCCGTGTGGGTCGTGATATTACGTGACAGTACCCGCCTGACCGGGCTCGGAGCCACACCGTTCTTGTGCGTCGCCGGTGACCGTGGGGGTATGTTGCGTCGACTCCGCGAGAACGGTCCCGTCGTGCTCGTCCCGCTGGCCTGGACGTTTGCGACCGCCGCTCACCTGGACCTGCTGGCGCTTCGCACCGTCCTCATCGCGCATCTCGTGATGGACGCTATCATCGCGGCCTTTACCGTCCTCTCCTGGCGGGAGATGAGCGACGGCGTCCTGCTGGTGTGGCGGCGCGTCCTCGTCGTCGGGCTGGGTATCACGCTCGTCGGAACCGCCGCGCTACTGGGGGAGCCGCCGGTCTACCCGCTGCTGTCGGCGACAGTCGTCGGCTGGATGCTCGTTCCGGCCGCAGGGCTGGTCGCGACGGGACGCCGTATCGACCGTCGTCCGCGGGCCTACACGCTCGGCGGCGCATTAAGCGCCGTCGGCGCTGTCGTCTACGTCGGCGGGGTGTTCGGGGCCGTCTCCGCGCTCGTCCTCGCGGGGCTGACTGCGACGAACGTTGGCCAGACCGCCGGTATCGCAGCTGCCGTCTACGACTACTAGCCGGAGTTCAGAACGAAGCCAGTCCCTGCTTGAACTTCCGGATTATGTCTTTCTGCTGGAGGTAGCTCGCGGCCGCGAGCATGGTCGGTGCCCAGAGCCCGACGAAGATGCCGGTCTGTTTCTCGCCCCTGATGTAGAAGTTGTACCAGGCAAACAGCACCGAGGCAGCGGCGGCGGCCGCGACGGGGTCGCCCGCAGACATCGGTGTCGAATCCGCCACTTCGTCGATCTTCTCTTTCGCGTTCGCGTCGTCCTGTTGTAGCACTGACATTGCGTTCGCACAAGGCGGGGGGTGTGCCTCGCCGTGGTGCCTGCAGGTGCAGGCGGGTTTAGTACTTCAGCGCCACCGACTGCGGTCGGACTGGTCCGCCGTGTGGCGATACAGGGGGTCACCGACCCCGGTCGAACAGCGTCGGCGTCGACAGCACCGCGAAGCGGTCGACCGCGACGGTGACCGCGTCGTCGCTGCGGGCGACGGCCACGTCCCGCCCCGTGAACCGGTCGGTCGTGTCGACCACCGGACGGAGGTCCACCCGCCGGGGGTCGGCGGCGAAGTTGACGACGACGATCCGTTTCTCGTCGCCGGCGTCGCGGCCAAAGACGAGCACGTCCTCGGGCGTCTCGGTCCGGTAGGCCGCGCGAACGAGGTCGGCCGACGGCCCGAGGACCGGCGAGTCGTGGTAGAACGTGACGAGCTCCCGATAGAACGCGAGGTGGGTTTCGGGGTAGTCGTCCCAGTTCACGAACGCCCGCTTGTACGGGTCCCGCTCGATGTCGTCGACGCGGTCGTCATCGTCAGCGTAGGGGAACGCGCGCCGCTCGCCGTACTCGGTGACGAGTCGCTCCTGGCCGTAGTAGAGCATCGGGACGCCGGGGAGCGTGAACGCGGCGGCGGCCGCCGCCCGCGCGACAGCCGCCGGGTCCTCGCGGTGGCCGACGCTGGCCTCGTGGGCCAGGCGGGCCTCGTCGTGGTTCTCCGTGGCGTTGAGCAGGCGCGTGTAGTCGGGAAAGCCGTCGCGCTCGCGCGCCTCGACGGCGTCGAGCAGGTCACTCGGCGGACGCTCGCCGCGAGCGACGGCGTGGGCCGTCTCGGTAAAGCCGGTCGTATCGAAGTGCAGGTCGAACTCCGAGGCGGCGAAGGCGGGCGTCCGGGGGATGGCCTCCTCCAGCAGGAGACAGTCGGAATCTATCGCCCGCACGCGCTCGCGGACCTCTACCCAGAAACTGTGTGGCACCCCCCAGGCGATGTCACAGCGGAACGCGTCGACGCGTTCGGCCCAGAACTCGACGGCGGCCAGCAGATGCTCGCGCAGCGCGAGGTTGCCGTGGTTGAGGTTGGGCTGGAGCCGCACGCCGAAGAAGCTCGTCTGTGCCGGCGCGGCGTCGTGGCGGCTCGCCCCCCGCTGGCGGTCGAACCAGTCGAAGTATCTCGAGGACTCGTTCCACGCCTCGATATCGGGGAACTGGGAGGGTTCCTCGGGGTCGTCGCCGACTTGCGCGATGGTGTCCTGAAAGAACGGGTGGGTAAAGCCGCAGTGGTTCGCGACGAGGTCGAAACACACCCGGATGCCGTGGTCGTGACACCGGTCGACGAACGCCTCGAACTCCTCGACAGTGCCCAGGTCCGGCGCCACGTCGAAGTAGTCGGCCGTGCTGTAGCCGTGGGGCCCGCCCGGCGCCGTCTCGACGGTGGGGCTCCACGCCGGGGCGATGGGCGTCAGCCACACGACGTCGACGCCCAGCCAGTCCAGATAGTCGACGCGGTCGACGAGTGTCTCGACCGTGGTCTCGCCGGGCGCGCCCGCAAAGGAGCGCGTGAATATCTCGTAGACGACGGCGTCGTCGAGCCACGCCGGCGGCCGGTTGGGTAACGAGACCGACTCGGTGTCGGGGTCTAATAAAATCTCGTCGCGCACGCCCACGCGACGGCCGTCGAAGGGGGCCGCGTAGAGGCTCGTCGGCCCGTCCAGCGCAGCCGCCGGAATCCGCGCCGTCGTCCCCTCGACCGCGATGTCGGTCACGTCGAGCCCGCTCGCGTCGTGGGGGAGGAACTCGACGACGAGCTCGGACTCGACGGCGTGGCTGTCCGACGCGAGTTCGGGGGTCGCCTCGACGACGAACTCGTCGGTCGCGTCGTCGTACCGCCCCGCCAGCTCGATACGTGGCGGGCCGCCGCCGTCGCTGTGGCCGGTGGCACCGACGCCGTCGGCGGCCGCCGCGTCGCCCTCGTCCCCGTCGAAGACCCGGACGGTCAGTTCGTGGGTCCCGTCGGGGGCGTCGAGTTCGAGGACGTAGGTGCCGGGCGCGTCGGGCTCGAACTCGGCGGTGTTTCCAAGGCCGTGGTCGTACCGGTCGCGGTCGTCGTACGGCGTCGGGGCGGACGCCAGGCCGGCCTCGCTGCCGGCCGGCCGGGCGGCAATCGACCACGTGAACGCGTCGGCGTCGTACTCGTCCGGGTCCCGTTCGGGCGCGCCCGCTATCGACGGGGCGAGGTTGTCCCGGTCGAAGCCGTGTTCGACGTCGACGAAGACGGGGTCGACGATGCGCTGGCCGACCTGCAGGAACCGCGGCGGCCCGGGATGGTGGCTATCGAGTCCCATCGGCTGCTGGCATCTGGGACAGCCCCGGAGATGAGCGTTTGGACTTCGCCCGGTGGGCAGTGCAAAGCTAAGCTCCCGTCCGTCGTGTGTCTCACATGAACACCACTCGGTCACCAGGCGGACGACGGGCCCGGCGGCTGTGGTCGGCCGTCCGTGGCGTCGGGACACCGCGTCCCGCTCCCGCCGAGGGGCCGGGCGACCCCGAACTGCTCGCGCTCGTCTCGGCGCCCTACAGCGACGCCGACGCGGTCCGCCGGGGGCTCGACGCCCTGCTCGCGGCCTTCGAGGCACGCGAGGACCGCCGCGCGGTCTTTCTCGGCATCTACGCCCGGATGACCGCCGCGGTGGGCCGGCAAATCGAGCGCGGTGCGTTCGCGGACCCGGAGTGGGTCGGCGAGTATCTCGTCGCCTTCGCCAACCGCTATCGGGTCGCGGTTCGGGACTTCGAGGCGGGCGACGCCGACGCGCTGGCTGACCCGTGGCTACTCGCGTTCGAGGCTGCCGAGCCGGGCGATTCGCTGGTGCTTCAGGACGCGATGCTCGGGGTGAACGCCCACATCAACTACGACCTGGCGCTCGCGCTCGACGACGTCGGCGTCGGCACCGACCGCGCTGGGAAGTACGCCGACCACTGCGCCATCATCGACGTCATCGCGGGACTCGTCGACGAGGCACAGGACGCCCTGGCCGACCGGGACGCCGACGGGCTGGCGACGCTCGATAGCTCGCTCGGCCGGGTCGACGAGTGGCTCACCGTCGCGACCATCGACGAGTGCCGGGACAGCGCCTGGCGGACGGCGGTCGCGATGGACTCGCGGTTCCGGACTCGGCGGCGGGTCGCACGCTGGCTCAACGACCGCACCGCGACCAGCGCCGCTCACCTCATCCAGAGTTCTCGCGTGAGCGACACCGTCCACGAGACGCTGGCCGGGCTCGAAGGGTCGGCCGACGACTGAGACGGTTCGCGAGTCGTCCGGACGACGGCGTCGTGACTGACGATATGGGTCGCATAACAATACCGTCCCGTGTCCGCAGGGGCGGTAGGTAGATGTCACAGGCAGACTGGGCGGTTCAGGACGGCGCCGTCGTCGAGCGGCCACGCGACATCCAGCGCCACCCCTTGCTGGCGGCGATATACGACAGACACGACGAGCTGATCGGGGAGTACCTGCCCGGGGGTGAGACGCTCGAACTCGCCTTCGGCCAGCATATCCACCCGGCGGCGGACGTCGGGACGGAGGCGTGGCGGTCGAACGCGGTCGGCGTCGGACGGCCGGCGGTGCTCGGGGACGCGCGTTCGCTCCCGTTCGAGGACGGCGTCTTCGAGGCCGTCATCGGCCGCCGGTTCCTCCATCACGTCCCCGAGGCGGACCGGCCCGACATCCTCCGGGAGGTCCATCGGGTGCTGCGACCGGGCGGCCGGGTCATCCTCGTCGAGGGGACGCCGGGGCTGTACCGCCGGCTGACGAAACGGACGGCCTTTCGCCTGGGTCTGCTCGAGGAGGACAACGACTGCTACGGCCACTTATCCGAGCCGGCGGTCACCGACCTCGTCCGCAGCCGCTTCGACGTCGTCGCCAAACGGACGCTCGGCTCGCCGCTCATGGTCGCGAGCATCGCACAGTCCCCGCTCGCGGCGTCGCTGTTCCCGCTGTATCGGCGGACCCAATGTGTCAAGTGGTGGACGTTCATCGTCGGCCGGAAGCCGGCGGCCCCGGGCCGTGACTCGTCGTTCGACTCCGGCGACTGAGCTGTGGCCGCGCCGGTCGTCATCTCGCGCCCACCGCCTGGTCTCAGCTGAGCGCCAGGAAGACGACACCGGCTGTCGCGACGGTGTTGACGCCGATGTGTGTGACAGTGCTGCTCACCGTCCCGAACCGGTAGCGAACCAGGCCGAAGACCAGTGCGAGCGCGAGCAGCGTCGTCACCCGGGCGACACTCTGGTCGACCACGACGTGTTTCAGGGCGAACAGGACCGCCGTCACACCGATGCCGGCCGCCGGGCCCCACGCCTCGACCAGCTCTGTCTGGACGACACCGCGCCAGACCAGCTCCTCCGTGAGCGGGACGATGACGCCGTTTCCAAGCAGGAACAGCACTGCGAGTGTCGGCTCCGCCGCGAGCGCGGGAACCAGCCCACTGCTTACCTGCGCGTTCACCTCGCCGAGGTCGAACAGGGCCCTGTCGACGTAGCCCGCCGCGGTGACCACGACGAGGCCGACGACCACACCACCGACGCCACTGGCGACGACACGGAGCGACCAGCGGTATCCCCACCGGTCGGGCTGTTGCCCGCCCCGTATCGCCAGGCCAGCGAGCAGCCCCGCGATGAGGGGGAAGCCGACGACCAGTACCGCCACGCTGGCGAATACGGGACCTCCGAGCGGGTCTGCGAGCAGCGGGACGACGTCGCGCCGCAGCGCCCACTCGAGGACGGTCCAGCCGATCGGGACACCCAGCGCGACGGCGACAGCTGGGGGGAGCCATTCAGGGAGGCGAGTCGTCGTGGAGGGTTCGTTCCGGGTCATGGCGTGTTCGCCCGTGATGTAAAGTAAACTTTACAGTAAAGTATACTTTACACCAGCCAGTTAGTCGTTTCGCTCACCGACAGGTCGGGACCACCGGCGATTCGTCGTCGGTAACACCTGCCGACGGCGCTCTCTCCGAACTGCTCGACGCTGCTCGCAGAACATAGCGACCGCCTCGGGCACGGCTGTCGGCCCGCTAGTCGTCGGCCGGTCCGAGTCCGTCGACGAGCAGCCGGACGTCGTAGTCGCCGCCCGATTCGGGCGCGAACGGAATCCCGCGCGCCTGCACACAGTCGCCGCTCCCGACGGTCTCGGCGGTGGTGCGACTGTACAGGTTCGTCAGCTTCGCCGCGCCGGTGCCGTCGTCGAGGACTATGTCGCCGTCCCCGACGGACTGGACCGTTCCCGTGATGCTCACGGCCTCGCGGTCCTCGGGCGAGGCTACCGTCGCCGTCGGCGTCTCGTCGGTCGCAGTGAACTCCCCGGCCACCGCACCGATCTCGGTCTCGCCCGGGCCACAGCCGCCGAGAATCCCGCTACACCCCGACACCGACGCGCTGGCACCCGCCGCCCCCATCAGTTTCAACGCCGTCCGTCGCTTCATTACGACGTGTCAATCTGTACTGCGACGAATAAATTTTTCCGTCGGCCGACCGGACGAACCGCGTCGACGCCGCCAACCGCACTCCCGAGGCGAGTGCCGGTCGCTCGCACAGTACCGACAGTTAATCCCCGGGTGGACACAACAGGGGTGTATGAGCGACGAGTCGTCCGACCACAAGCAAAGCCGTCTGTTCACCACCGAGGACGGCGATTTCGACGAAGACCGGGCGAAAGCCGACGCCCTCCCCGTCGAGGACGGCGAGGTCGTCGACACCGGCGAACTCGCGGACCACCAGCGCTACGTCGAGGACCGGGGCGTCTACGACGAGCGCAACCGGGTCAACGACCTCACCGGCCGGGAGTGGAAGTTCGCGACCAAGTCCGTCATCCCCGAGCAGTACCCGCCCGCCCTCCAGCACGACCTGCGCAGCGAACACGGCGGCCAGAAACCACCCCGGCTCTGTCTGGCACTCATCGAACGGTTCAGCACGGCCGGCGACCTCGTGCTCGACCCCTTCGCCGGCGTTGGCGGCACCCTGCTGGGGGCCTCGCTGGCCGAGTACGAGGGCACCGGCCGCCGCGACGCCGTCGGCTTCGAGCGCACAGCCCGCTGGATAGATATCTACGAGACCGTCCTCGACCGCGAGAACGCCGAGCGCGTGGCCCGCGGCGAGGGGCCACTGGCCGCTCAGGAGCTTCGCCACGGGGACTGTACCGACCTGGTCGACGATGTCGAGACCGACGCCGTCGACTTCCTGCTGACGGACGTCCCCTACTGGGACATGGACAAGGTCGAACAGACCCGCAACGAGGCCGAAACTCGGGACAGCAAGCTCGGCGAGTTCGACGAGGACGACCACCAGTCGAAAGCCGACTGGCTCGACGAGATGGAAGCGCACTTCGAGCGGTTCCGCCGCGTCGTCGAGCCCGAGGGCTACGTCGCCGTCTTCATCGGCGATATGTACCGCGAGCAGTCCTACAACATGCTCTCGGCCGACCTCGCCGACCGCATCGAGGCCGCCGGCTACACGCTGAAGGCCAATCTGATCTGGTACGACCCCGCCAAGGACCTCCACGTCTATGGCTACCCCTTCGCCTTCGTCCCCTCGATGGTCCACCAGAACATCCTGGTCTTCCGGAACGAGTGAGCGACCGGTTCCGACCGTGTCGCTCGAATCCCCACTCGGGCGCTCCGTCCGACCGCTGCCTGGCCCTCGACACCGACGGAGTCGTCGTGGCCGGGACAGTCTTGCCACTACCGCAGCGGGATACTCGCTGGCCGACCTCCCACCTCGTATGGCTGACCGAACACCCGAGGAACAGGCCATCCTCGACGAGATGATCGAATCCCGGGGCGCCGCGTGGGTCGCCGAACACGAGGAACTGATTCTGACCCAGGCACGCCTCGTGGGTGAACTCTGACTGTGTACATCGCCGCCTCGGTGTCCACGCCGACGCCTGTCGAGGCCGACCGCATCCGCTCGGCGGTCGGGGTCAGCGGAGTGGCCCTCCCGGATTGTGAACCAGAGGAAGACGGTCGCCTCGCTTCGCTCGGCGCTGGGACTTCCAGGGTTTAAATCGCGCTCGGAAGCATTTCCACTGCTCACTTCGTTCGCAGGAAAATGCCGCCTCACGGATTCTGAACTACGCCCGGAAATGCTCGCTTCGCTGCGCGTTCCCGGTCTAATTCAAATCCGGTCGGATTCCACTCACAGAACCCGCCGCGCTCGCTTCGCTCGGCGGTCGGGGTCAGCGGAGTGCCGCCTCCCGGACCTCAACTGGTGGTTTACATGCCGGTAACACAACCCCCCGTGTAGATGACGAGAAACGCAGATCGTCGAATCGAGAATCTGCAGGACCGCATCGAGCGGGCCGAGGAGATGAGTGGAGACGACCAGGACGTACTGCAGGCCTTCGACAACAGACTGGCCCTGCTCGGGAGCCAGTACGGCAAGGAACGCCGTGAGAAGCTGCTCAGGCACTGTGTGCGTATCGCCGAGGAAGTCGGTGGGCTGGCCGACGCCCTCGACGACAAGCGAGCTGCCGAGGACATCGTCCGCTGGATTCACGACACCTACGACAACGAGGAGTCCAACCGGGACTACCGCGTTGCGCTGCGGATGTTCGGGAAGCACGTCAGCGACGGCGACGAGATTCCCGACAGCATCGCGTGGGTGTCCGCGACCACGTCGAAGGACTACAACCCGATGCCGAACCCGGCGAAGATGCTCTGGTGGGACGAACACATCAAGCCCATGCTCGATGAATGCCGCCACGCCCGCGACAAGGCGCTCATCGCCGTCTCGTGGGACTCCGGTGCTCGTAGCGGGGAGATTCGAAATATGACTGTCAGCGACGTTTCTGACCACAAATACGGCCTTCGTATCTCCGTCGACGGGAAGAAAGGCGAGCGCTCGGTCATCCTGACGACCGCCGTTCCCCAACTCCAGCAGTGGCTGAACGTCCATCCGGGGAAGGACCAGCCGGACGCCCCGCTCTGGTCGAAGCTGAGCAAGCCCGAGGACATCAGCTATCAGATGAAGCTCAAGATTCTGAAGAAGCACGCTCGGAAGGCGGGCGTGAACCACTGCGACGTGACCTTCACCCGGATGCGGAAGTCCTCCGCCTCCTATCTCGCTTCCGATGGTGTGAATCAGGCCCACATTGAGGACCATCACGGCTGGGACCGCGGCTCGGACGTTGCCTCTCGCTACGTCGCTGTCTTCGGTGACGCCAACGACCGCGCTATCGCCCAGGCCCACGGCGTCGACGTCGAGGAAGACGAGTCCGACCCTATCGCGCCGGTCACCTGCCCGCGATGCCGGAATGACACACCGCGCGACGAGCCCACCTGCGTCTGGTGCAGTCAGGCGATGGATGCGGCGGCCGTCGAGGAGCTGGAAGAGGATCAGCGTGAAGTTCGGGCCGAATTGCTTCGAATCGCTCGCGACGACCCCGAGCTGCTCGACAACCTCGAAAGCGTCGAGCGGTTCATCGAACTCGGTGACGATAACCCCGAAATCCTCCGTGAAGCGAGAGAGTTTGCGAGTACCATCGAGAGCTGAAGCGGACACCGTCTACACCTCCTCCTTGGCCCGCTCGATTTCGCTTTGCACGTCGTGAAGGGTGGGTTCGTTCCCGTACCGAATCAGCGCCTGCAGCGCCATAGCGCGGACGAACTCGTCGTCACCGTGCTTGATGATGCGGACGAGTGTGTCTCTGTTCTCCTGGACGAACTCGTCCCCGTCTGCGTTCTTCGCCGTCATTGAATCACCCCCTGCGGCGACAGTCCGAAGTCGGTCGGTGCGTGGCTCTCGACGTGGAAGGAGACCTTCTTGTCCCGCAGGTCGCGCCCGCAGACCGGGCACTCGACGAGTCGAATCTTGTCGTGGCCGAACCGCTCTATCATCGGCCGACACCTCGCTCGGTGGGGTCGGTTCGAGACGATTCTTGTCGGCCAGCCGCTACAATCAGTCCAGCGTGTTTGTTTTCCATAGTCCGGTGGAGAGCCGGTTAGGCCGGCGAACCCGGACCGGGAAGCCATCGTTCCCAAGCTCTAAGTATCTAGAGCTAGTAACGAAGGATGGGAAGAAAACTTCCCGGTCCAGCGATTTCAGAACGGACGGCCGAAGCCTGGTGAGCTTGACCCGGCCGACCGTTCGCACTTTTCGACTTTCGAGAGTCATCTGTCTGAATCCTGTGAGTTGTTTGCGCTGTTTTTTCTGCGTATTAGGTCCATATTCGGGGTTTCACTTAGTACCTGTTGATTAATTAATAAGTTAATAACTTAGTTAATTACTAGTCCACTCTCCCACGGATTGGGTTGGTTTTGCGCTCCATGTGTAGCACCTATTGGCTGGTCCCACTTAGTATGTGTCAACGAATTAATGATTGATTCAATGATTGAGTGACTAGGTTATTCACGCCTCTCGTCGGGATGGGGCTGTGCCTCCTGTCGGAGTTGAGAAAGGGCGCGTTCGAGCTTCGGGATAGCTTCCTTACGGTCGTAGTCCTGCCGTATCAGCGCTCGACGGGCCGGCTCGACGTGTTCGGTGGCGACGTGTGCGGCGAAGCCGTCCGAGATCGGGGCCTGTGGGTCCGCTGGTGGGTCGACCGAGAGCGTCGCGGCCGCAGCTGCCGCGCCGAGAAACTGGCGTCGACTTGGGTCGTTCGTCGAGGCGATGCTTTCATTCCCGCGTGTATCGTCGGTTGACATGGGTTCTTGGCTTCCGTTGAGAACCCGGCTCGGGTGTCTTCAGCACCCGGGCGCTTCGGTAGCGCTCTCTGAGCCGTAGTTCTTACAGACACCATCTGTATGCACATACTTATCCTTAACGACCTGTTAAGGCAGACAGTAAATACAAGTGTAGTCGGGTAGTTCTATGCGTACGGCGAAACCATGGTCTCTCAAATGCCTCTCAAGCGCGATGATAATCTAGATCAGGTCCTTGACGAATTTGTAGAAAAGGGGAACCTCACCACGGGTGCTCTAGTTGATTTCACCGACCTCTCAAGACCAACTGTCACTAAACGCTTAGATCGGCTTCATGCTGCAGAATGCATTGAGTATCTTCACGAGCCCACAGCTCTCTGGCGTCTTGTAGAAGACCCAAGAGAAACGGCATAATCTCGTATACCGTTATTTTCTACCGTTTCCAATAGGCGAAGTTTTCAACACACTTGGCGACCAGTGGTAACTATCTGATGTTATTACCACTTGATCCACTCGTCGACAATACTGACGGTACGCTTGAAGACACGTATCAAAAAGTTATCCCGGAGTGTGAGGAGATACGTATCGCGACGGGCTATTTTTATTTGTCCGGTTTTGATTTGATGTATGTGTTTACCCCGAGGACTCGACGGATGGCACAGCGTGAGTCCGTGAAATCATCTCGTTGTCTCGGACAATGCGCTTGAGCTTCTCGTAGGGATTGCGTCCCTGCTGGCGCGATGTCG
>Ga0136589_1000206_pt1 | contig 30931 bp, 29 predicted proteins | sample AntRauMFilla3764_FD_104640 | JGI IMG/M metagenome (GOLD analysis project Ga0136589, IMG submission 104640) | Saline lake microbial communities from Rauer Islands, Antarctica - Metagenome Filla 3 #764 | ecosystem: Environmental > Aquatic > Non-marine Saline and Alkaline > Saline | place...
AGCGGGTATACTCAGCGAAATGAAAAAAGTGTACTACAGTTTTACTGGGCACGGGGTAGACGTGGCGAGTCAGCGAGCGGATGATTTGGATAGGTTCTGTTTGCATCACATCGCAGCGAAACATTCAGCAAGAGTGCTGGATTTGGGTACCGGAGCCGGCGGTCAGTCACTGCGAATGGTGGCAGCTGGAGCACACGTGATTGCGGTGGATAGTCATGATTTTGAAAGTGTATTTGCACAGATTCGTACCGACAACGGCATCGATGATAGCAAACTGCAGTTTGTTCAAGGGGACATTTCAGCTGGGTCGGACCAGTGGATGGCGGAGAAAATCACTGATGCTATTGTGCAACGAACTATTCATTATCTACCATACCCAGCAGCGTTGTCGTTACTGAGTCAGCTGTATAAAAATGTAGAGGATAAACTGTTCATTTCAGTGACAGGAATACACTCCGCTGTGGGAGTTGCCTATGCTGGTCGAGATGTGGCGGTGGAAGATAGATTTTGCCCGCTGATGCGAGAGCAGGCACAGACGTTCTCTATTTCTCAGCCAGTGTGTTTGTATAGTAAAGCAGAATTTGTGGCATTGCTGGAAACCAGCGGTTGGAGAGTAGAGCGTTGTTGGGAGTCAGCCTTTGGAAATATAAAAGCCATGTGTGCGCATTAATGGTCGTTTGACGGCGACTTGGCGAGACAGTAGGCTAGAGCAGCATGAGTACAACAACCCCAGCACAGAGTCGCACACACTACCCAGTAGTGGTGATTGGTGGTGGTCCGGCTGGGATGATGGCGGCGGCGAGCGCGGCGCAGTCTGGAGTGTCAGTGCTGTTGCTAGAGAAAAATTCTCACCTTGGTAAGAAGCTTTTGATAACCGGCGGCGGTCGCTGCAATGTGACCAATAACAAGCCGGTGGTCCGTGAGATGTTGAGTCAATACCAGTCCGAAGGGAAGTTTTTATTCTCTACTTTTGTGCAGCACGGCGTGCAGGAGTCTATCGACTGGTTTACCCAGAGAGGAGTACCGCTTAAGGAAGAGAATGAGGGGCGCTTATTTCCGTTGACCCAAAAGGCGCAGACTATTCGGGACGCGTTAGCTTTGGAACTAGAAAAGCACCCCGTTACCATCCAAGCAAACGCGCCGGTAACGTCGATACAAAAAGAGAAAGATGTGTTTACTATTCAGCTTACAGATGGCCAGACACTGACAGCTGATGCGTGCATAGTTGCAACTGGGGGTTCCGCTCGACCCGAAACGGGCTCGACCGGAGAAGGCTTTGAGTGGTTGAAACAGCTCGGACACACTGTTGTAGAAAATACTTCTGCGTTGGTACCCATTACTCTGCAGAGTAATTGGAGTAAAACACTCAGCGGCATCACTATGCCAGAATGCAAAATCACTCTGCTGGCCGATGGGCAAAAGCATAGTGTGGTAAAAGGAAAAATTCTCTTTACCCACGTCGGAGTGACCGGTCCGACTATTTTAAATATGAGTAAAACGGTGGGGGAGCTACTCTCTTATGGACCGGTGACGTTATCTGTCGACCTGTTCCCCGGAGTGGATTCAGCGCACATGAACACGATGATTCAGGATGTCTTGCAGAAAAACAACAACAAGAAAGTTCGCAATGCCTTAGCTGAATTATTACCGGCTGCGGTGGCCAAAGCGATGCTGACGCTGTGTGATATTGATGGTCAGACGCAGTGCAACAGTATCACCAAGACGCAAAGAGTTCAGCTTATTGAACTACTTAAGGCTGTTCCGTTGGAAGTGAGTGGCTTGCTGGGGAAGGACAAAGCAGTGGTGTCTTCTGGCGGCGTGGTGTTGAAAGAAGTTGATTTTAGGACCATGGAATCAAAAGTCGTTTCACATCTCTATCTCGTAGGGGATGTCCTGAATGTGAACCGTCCTTCTGGCGGGTATAGTCTGCAGCTCTGCTGGAGTACCGGAGCCGTCGCCGGAGCTGCAGCAGCACATTCGTCTCACTGAGAAAAACTGTGCATATTACAAATAGTGTGCAAGCTCTTGTCAATGGTCAGGGAACATATACAATAAATGTATATGAACATCAAGCGGGCCTTAGAACGCATTGGTTACCACCCCAACGAGATATTGGTCTATCTCGCAATTTTAAAAGCTGGAGAACTCACTGTAGCCGGGATTGCTCAAAATACGAAAATCTCTCGTTCATCCGTCCAGATTATTCTTGAGCATTTGCACGCTCGTGGAATTCTCGGAAGACTAGTGAAGCGCGGGCAAACGATTTGGGTTTCCGAAAACCCCGAAAGGTTAGTGTCTGATTTGGAGGTCAAGGGAGAGTTGGTGCGGGCCATGCTCCCGCAACTCAAAGCGCTACGCAACCGGAAGATAGAACCTCCGACCACCAGACAGTTTACCGGGAGAGCGAGTATTGAAACGTTGCTCAATGAGGTGATTATTTCACATTACCCAGTGAGTTTCATTGGCTCTCTGCCAGCAATGTTTTATTTTATCGGGCAAACCATCACCCGTGACTTTTTTGAGATGTTGTTTCAGCAAGAGGTTTCGGTAAAAATTATCTCTGAGCGGTCACCGGAAATAGAGCTTATCCAAAATAATATGATTCCGGCCAAACATACAATCCATTATTGTAACGATAATCGGTACGCTCAGACAATCTATATTTTGTTCAATGATCGGGTGGCAGTTATTCTGCTCAATGAAACAGAATTGATGGGCACGCTATACACAGATGTTGGTGTCAGCCAGTCTTTTGGATTGCTTTTTGAAACTCTGTGGGAAAAATCAGCTTCTTAACAACAATATTGTTGTTAACAAACAGCTCTTTGAGCAGGCTACATATACATATTTTTTAGCTACTGTGTTCAAGTTAATTTATTGTTGCATAATATTAAGAAAATCGCCATTATAGATGCACGTAGAGTCAGCCAAATAAAGGTAATCAGCACAAGATGAACTTACTCGTAAATACATCAAATACAATGTCGCCTCCACTTACTTAAATACAAATGCTCACGCGTTGGCAGATGGTCAATAGACGAGCAATATAAAACAAAATAATATATGTTCTTCGATCGATATGACGCTGGTCACCAGCTGTCTCAAAAACTACAAAAGCATTTTAAAACTGAAGCGGTGGTCTATGCGATTCCACCCGGGGGAGTGCTGGCGGGTTTTGCCGTCGCCAAAGACTTGCAGTTGCCACTTGAACTAGTCATCTCTCATCGAGTCCCGCACCCATTAAATAAAAAAACGTCAGTCTGTGTCGTGACTGAGGAAGGTGAACGGGTGTGTGATGAGATTGGGGTGTGCGGAGTAGACTCACAGTGGATTGAACATACGGCTGTGATTGAGCATGGAAATATCTTGCGTGAACGACTGAACTACATGAAAGATAACAAAGTAGTTTCAGCGCGTGGAAAAACTGCCATTATTGTCGATGATGGAATTTTCAGCGGACTCACGTTGCGAGCAGCCATTTTAACCATTAAACATCAAAGCCCAGAAAAAATTATTGTTGCGTCTACTGTTGCGTCGCAGCGAGTGGCGAGTGAATTGCGGAGCTTAGTTGATGAATTAGTGCTCCTGGAAGTGAGTGACGAGCCAGTGCAGCCAGTGAATTCGTACTATATAAATTTTCCGACGGTCTACCCAACAGATGTCCGGTACTGTCTTGAGAAATCGAAAGTATCGAGAAACAAAGCGCTGCAGGACGATTATCAAGGTAATCCACTTTCTGTATGACTACAAAACTAATTGGGGGTCGAATGTTCAGTCACCTGTTGCAAAATCCAGTTTTGATTCAGCGCTTGCAGCTGGAGCAATGCCCCAAAAAAATCTGTATCTGTCCGCGCTGTAACGAGGTTAACTTTAAAGGGATGTGGTATTTACCCGACTCTAGTATTGTCGATTTGATAGACGCAGAAAAAGATGACGTGGATGCCCGACATTGCCCAGCCTGCAGTATGAAAAACACTGGAATATTTGACGGGGAGTTGAACATACTGCAAGTGCCCAAACATCTCAAAGAGCGGGTCGAGCGAATTGTACTCCAAGAAGTGGCTGCGCTGACCGCAGAAAACCCACAACACCGTCTGCTAGATATGTGGGACCATACAGATAGGTATCGATTGACTGCTACCACGGGGCCGATGGTCAGACGCATTGGCGAAAAAATCAAGTCCTCATTTTGGACGTGTGATGTTGAATCCAAGTACTATAGTAAACCAAGATTCTTGCAGCAGGTAAACGCTACGTTCCAGACGGCCGAGTACTTCTAACTCACCACCACTGTGCGACTGAGCGGGGATATTCATATCTAGGCTGCGAAAAGAGACGGGAAATGCTACACTTTTCCCATTGATATGCTGCACACACTTAAAATCGAAATTACCAGCCAAGTCGCATCGTGGTTAACAGAGAGGGGAGTCGAGCAACCAGTGGTTGAGCTTGAGCGTACGGCTGATGCAAAATTTGGGGAATATTCTCTAAATGTTGCGATGCGATATGCCAAAGATCTTCAGTTGGCACCAGTTGCGATTGCTCAAGAGTTGGCGGAACATTTGCGAGGTGCTGGGCTCACGGAGATTGATCGGGTAGAATTTGTACCACCAGGGTTTGTGAATGTGTACTTCAGTGAACTGGTGTTTATTGAGCACGTCGAACATATTCTAGCTCAAGGCGATAATTTTGGTCAGATTGGGGCGCATCATGGTGAAAAATGGGTGATTGAACACACGTCACCAAACCCGAACAAAGCCATGCACCTGGGTCATTTGCGAAACAATCTAGTCGGGATGGGTTTGGTGCGTCTGTTGAATTTATCCGGCGCAGAAGTGGTGTCTGATTGTGTATATAATGACCGGGGAATCGCCATTGCCAAAGTGATGTACGGGTTTTTGCTGCATATGCGAAAATCAGCGCAGACACCAGTGGATGTCGGTCATTTTACGGCTCATCCGCACGAGTGGAGTACACCGGAAGAACTGGGTATCAAAGCAGATATTTTCGTTACTCAGTGCTACGTGCACGGTGAAGAGAGTTTTAAAATGAATCCGGAGGCAGAGCAGGTCACTCGGCAGATGGTGATAGATTGGGAGGCTAAAGATGAGAACGTGTGGCAACTTTGGCAGCATGTATTGGACATTGCGTATACCGGTATCGATCGAACTTTGGATAGACTCAACAGTCACTGGGACAAAGTGTGGCGTGAGCATGAACATTATCAAAAAGGCAAAGAGTACGTGGCGCAGGGCCTAGAAAAAGCAGTGTTTGAAAAGACTGAAGATGGTGCGGTGATTACCAAGCTTGAAGCTGACTATGGCATTTCTGATACGGTGGTTTTGAAAAGAGATGGCACTGCTTTATATATTACGCAAGACCTAGCTCTGACTGACCTGAAGAAAAAAACCTATGGTGCTGATAAGTTAGTGTGGGTCGTCGGTCCTGACCAGTCTCTGGCTCTAAAACAATTGTTCGCTGTGTGCGAACAATTAGGGATTGGAAAGGTGAATGATTTTACTCATGTCACGTATGGCTACGTGGGGCTCAAGGGTGAGGATGGTGGATTCCAAAAAATGTCCTCTCGGGCAGGGACAGTGGTGTTGATTGATGATGTGATAGACGGAGTAAGAGACACCATTCTCAAACGCTTTGCAGTTGATGGGAAAGAAGCTGATTTGGACACCGCCGAAACGTTAGCGCTGGGCGCAGTGAAGTTTGCATTTTTGAAGTCTGATCGCACCCAGGACATGACGTTTGATGTTGAGCAGTCGGTCGATATTCAAGGGGACTCGGGAATGTATGTGTTGTATACCTTTGTGCGCACTCAGTCTATTTTGCGGAAGGCCGGCGAGCGCACGTTGTCCAAATTTACGCCGACTGAAGCGAGTATTGAACACCCGCTCGTGCGGACCTTGCTGTATTTTGAAGACGTGGTCAAGAAATCCGCCGATGATTTGTCTGTGCACCACATCGCTCAATATATGCTGGCATTAAGTTCTGAGTTCAATAGTTGGTATGCCAAGGATATGGTGCTGGATGATTCAGTTTCAGAAGAGTACAAGATTGCTATTACCAAAGCCGTTGGTGTCACTTTACAAAACGGACTTCGTATTTTGGGTATTGAAACAGTCGACAAAATGTAGTCAATTTTTGCTATAATGGCTGCATGAAAGAGGGAAGAGTTATTGAAGTTCATCGAACGAACTTTGTTATAAAAACCGAAGATACCGAATACACTGCTACTGTGCGGGGTTCTTTTCATGAAGAGGGCGAGTTTCCCAAAGTAGGTGACTATGTTTCTTATGAAATTTTGGAAGATGGTCAAGCCGTGATTGAAATGGTTCGTCCACGTACGAGTCTGATAAAGCGCAAGTCTGTCTCGACCGACGAAGATCAAATCATGGTTGCCAACGTGAACCTAATACTGATTGTCATGGGGTTAGATGGAGACTACAACCTAAGTAGACTGGAGCGATACTTATTACTCGCAAAACAGAGCGAGATTCCGGCTGTGATAGTACTTAATAAAATCGATGTCAGTAGTCGGTTGGAAGAGCAGCTGCAAGAGGTTGAAGCTGCAGCGGGGCCCACTCATGTCATCAGTGCCTCAGCTGTATCGGGCGAAGGAATGATTGAAGTCAAAGAGTGTTTTACTCCAGAAACAACGGCCGTGTTGCTCGGTTCTTCTGGAGCCGGAAAATCCACTATTACCAACTGGTTGCTCGGCGAAGACACTCAAGCGGTGGAAGAAACTCGGATTGATGATAGTAGAGGCAGACACACCACCACCTCGCGACAACTGTTTGAACTCCCCTTTGGTGGTTTCTTGATAGACACTCCAGGTATGAGGGAGCTGGGTGTGCTTGAAGGTGAGAACACAGCAGAAACTGAGGTCTTTCAAAAGTTAGAAGCCCTGGCAGCTCGCTGTGCTTTTGCCAACTGTGACCACGACAAAAGCGCTGGTTGTGCGGTATTAGAAGCATTAGAAACCGGAGAGCTCAGCAAAAGAGAATTGCAGAATTATCGAAAGATTGCCCGTGAGCGCGAATTTCTCGCCCAAAAGGGGTCTACGAACGCGGCCCGATTTTCCGCCCAAAATAAAAAGCGCGGACAGCAGAAAAATGAAGCAGCTCGCCGAGCTCGGCTGAGTCGGGGTATGTAGTATCCCAAAACTATTAATTTTTTCAGCCAAAACGTGTATACTTACTAGTATATTTTTAACCAAGCCAACAGTCATATGCAAGAAGAACAATCTACAGTACACGAACAAACAGCCAATCCTCAAACACCGATGGCTGCGACTGCGCCACAAAGTACTCTCGCCAAGGATCTGATGATTCCTGTGTCAATTGTGCTAGCAGGTATTTTTGTCGGAGCTGGGTTATATTTTAGTAATGGAACTGGTGGCAGTAACGTAGCTGGAGCTCCGGTACAGGCTGAGCAAGTAGCCCAAGCAGATAATACTGACAAAGTGAATCCAATCTCAGCCGAAGATGACTACTTCAAGGGAAATATCGACGCCCCGATTCAAATCATTGAATTTTCGGACTACGATTGTCCGTTTTGTAGCCGCTTTCATGACGTGATGAATGCCGTGGTGGAGAAGTATCCTGAGGAAGTAGTATGGACATATCGTCATTTCCCCATTGAGCAACTGCACCCGCAGGCACCCGCAGTAGCGATTGCAGCTGAATGTGTCGGAGAGCTGGGAGGCAATGATGCTTTTTGGACATTTACGGATGCGTATTTTGCAGCTCGGGGAGCGCAGGACGGTACGCCTCATGATGTATTAATTCCGAGACTGGCGCTTGAGGCAGGAGTCACTCAAGGAGCATTTACTTCGTGCTTTGAAAGTGGAGACATGACAGCTCGAGTCCAAGCAGATATGACAAATGCTGGAGAAACTGGTGGCGGTGGTACGCCGTGGAGTATCTTGATTGGACCATCAGGAAAGACCTATCCCATTAACGGTGCCCTCCCACAAAGTGCTATTGAACAGCTCATCAGTGTAGCGAAGGCTGAGGCATAATCCTAAACATGCTCTTTAGTGTTCTCAGAAGAGTTTTTTCTCAGGTGCGATATCTACAAATAGCCATACTGATAGCCCGCTGGCTGTGAGTGTGGCTATTTTGTTGCCTAACATATCTGTGATTTTGCAAGTGTTGCAGTCTCCGAGCATTGACGTGAGTGCGAAACTGAGCTTTTTAGGAAGCATGTACGGCGCAATCTTCACAAATTTTGCGCTTTCCTCAGCGCTCGCCACTACTGCAATTTCGTCTTTGTTCGGTATTAATAGCGCCTTGCTGGCTTATTATATACGCCGCAGAAAGACAGCTGTTTCCAACACCAGCGGTCACACAGCGGGGGTACTCGGGGTGGTGAGTGGGGTATTTGGCATTGGGTGTGCTGCTTGTGGCTCAGTTATCATCTCTAGTGTACTGTTACTTTTTGGGGCTGGAGGATTGCTGGCGTTGTTGCCATTTCACGGAGCAGAATTTGGAGTCCTCGGAGTTATTTTGCTCGGGTTTTCAATGCATCAGTTGGCCAAAAGAATAAACGATCCGCTGGTGTGTCCTAGTTAGCTAGCGCCCTCTGCCGTAGATTGCTTTGAGCTTTGTAACGTGTTCTTCGTAATCCACAGAGCAGTAGTAGTCCGCGTTTGGTCCATGGAAGTAGTAGAAACAATCAGTCTGAACGGGATTTAGCGCAGCCAAAATAGCTTCCGCTGAAGGATTGGCGATTGGAGTTGGAGGCAAGCCTTTATTTTGATATGAGTTAAAGGCTGATTCAAGAAATTTGTCCGCTGGTTTTACTACAGGCCACCATGATGCTGCTCGTGGATTTGTGCCTTTAACGTATTGTAAAGTAGCGTCAAGTTGTAAGGGCATATCTATAAATAATCGGTTCCAAATCACGCCCGCCACTTCCCGTTTGTTTTGAAAATCGCTTGCTTCACGCTCTAAGAGAGAGGCGATAATCAATGCGTCTTTGAGTGGCACCTGATCAGATACCGTCTTTGGGTAACGCTGAATCACTTCTTCGGTAAACTTTGTTGAAATGAGCGAAGCAACTTCCAATGGGCTGGCAGATCGATGAGTCACGTATTGACCCGGGAAATATTTACCGTCTTTTAGAGCCGGCGACTGAGCATCAATCAATTCCTGAAATTCGATTCTTTGGGCTGAATTCCAGCCTAGGATGTCTCCGATGTGTTTGGCGACTTCCTCTTTTCGTTCGCCTGGCCAGATCACCACGATGCGGCTGACAGGAGAGGCGAGGCTTTGATACCAGCTTTTACTTGAGAGTACTGCAGCGAGTTTGCCCAGGAGCTTCTTTTGCGGAGTATTGGCATCGGCAAAGGTTGTCTCGTAATACGTATCAAAAGTTGGGTTGCTAAATATTTCTCCAGTTTGAGTATTTACACTGACAGGAAAAGGTGACGTTTGAGCAGCCACCGCCGGCTGCAGCGAGCTTCTAAACACTGAGCTTTTTTGCTGCAGCAAAAAGCTGGTTCCACCGAGCAAAAGCGCTACAAAAAACAGTATAAAATAAGAAACCACTCGAGTGAGTAATGACGGTTTTGACATTCTTTTAGTATCTCATATTTTTCCTGGTATGTGATTACGTTATTAAAGTTGCTCTATCAGGAAAGCCAATCATTGGTAGCGGGTTGATGAAATTTTATATATTTTCTATAAGAAGGAAACACCAGCGGCGCTTACTGTCTGGTTGATAACTGTTCTGCTTTGAGTGAACTTTGCATTGTGTGATTAAGGTATACTATGAATACAAAAAATTAATATTTTGTTGTATGAAATATCTCATTGGGCTCGGAGTTGCAACGTTGCTAGTCATTATATTTGCTTATTTTTGGCTCTTTTCTGATAATCAACTACAAACAGCCCAAAAAGAAGTGGACGAAGCCGTCGCGCAGCTTGAAACTCAACCAGAAAATAATGCACCAGAAGCAAAACTGAGTGGGTCTGGTAAGATGAACGACCTGCTAAGAAGGGAAGATAACCTAGAATGCCAGATTAATACCGTCGACAATTCTGTGACGAATGAAGGAACATTCTTTGTTGCTGATCAAAAAATTCGGGGTGACTTTATCACGGAGTCACCTGATATGGAAGGTAGCTCAGTGTCTTCTATTATTGTCATTGATGAAACGATGTACGTGTGGACTGAGCTTGACGGTGAGTCGTACGGTGTGAAATTCCAAACTCAATCAACCGCAGACAGCAACGTTCAGACTCAAGAGCCAGTGGGTCTCGATGAGCGAGTAGAGTATTCTTGTCGTAACTGGGAGCGAGTTGATCAAAGTGTCTTTATTCCACCAACTGATGTGATGTTTCAAGATATGTCCCAAGTTCTGCAAGAGGGAATGGAATACGGAACCGTCTACGAGGAAGGGGAGAGGCCGTACTAGTTTAGGCAACCAGTCTGATAACAGACAAGGCTACAACAGTCGCAATAGTATACGCCACAGCCAACAGTACTGCTCCAGCAGCCATGTCTTTGCTGTGTCCGATGTTTTCGTGCAACTCCGGATGAATTCTATTGAGCGCTTCTTCCAGAGCAGAGTTTTGTAACTCAGTAATCAAAATAAGTGTCCAGCAGAGCCCGATAAAGAGCCATTCCACGGCAGCGAGAGGACTGAAAATCAGCCACATAAGCAGGATAAAGAGAATTCCTCCAAAGAATTGACTTTGAAAGTGCTGGTCATTTTTTACTGCGTATATTAACCCGCGGAAGGGGTGTGAAAAACGAGCGGTGATTCTGTTCATGCTCCTAAGAGTATACCAAACTCCTAGTAGTCTTTTTCAGCGCAGATGGAGATAGTTCGACGTTTCCGAGCTCGCCCTTTGAATGCGTGTTTGTGAGAACGATAAATTTTTCTAACGATAAATTTTTCGGACAAGAATTGAACCAACTCTTCTTCACTGTACACATACTCCGCTACGCCCATAACGGGATGAATATAACTCCCTTCTTCAGGCCCGGGTTTTTCTTTAATCAGTCTGGCTGTGTGTAAATCTTTGTCTTTGAGAAATGTCTTCATGAAAAAATATCCACCGGGAATTAGGGTTCGATACAGCTCGTCACGCAGCTGTGTACGACCTTTTTTATCTAAAAAGTGTGAGGTCATCATGTCCAGTGCGAGCGATTGACTCTCGTCTTCGACCGGGATGGGGTCTGCCGCACTGCGGACATCGTAATTGATATCGAGTTCTTTTGAAGCAATTTTCGCTTGGGCAATAGCAGCTGAAGAGATATCAAACCCGACTCCTTTCATGTTAAATTCGTGAGCGAGGTAGATGAGATTTCGTCCGTTTCCGCACCCGGCATCGAGCACACTCGCCTTCTGGGCCAATACGTCTCCTCGGTCACGACGAATCACCCAGCGAGTAAACTTCGCTAAATCCTGACTCTCTTTATCAGACAGTTTTAGGTGAGTAGGGTTGGTATACTCTTGGTCCCAAAAAGTAGGACCGTGAACCTTACGCTTTTTCTTTCGTACAAAATTTGGTTTCATCGGCATAGAGCCTTGATTAGAACACGAATATGCGTTTAATTCAATGAATCGTTATTTAGGTAGGTCACCAAGAACGTGTTAGCAAACCATTTGAAGACTTCTATAATAACGATGTTCAAAGCTATCCAGAAGGCCACAAACACAGCCCAGATGAATGGCAGGTGAGTGGTCTCAAACATTCTTTGGAAGAATGGTAGGTAGATCGTGATAAGGAGTAGAACCAATCCGACTCCGATACCGGCCAACAGAAGCTTGTTCTGGAGTAATGAGTACTGGTAAATCGGTCGACTGAGATCTAAGAAGGAGAATGAGATAAAGAGGGTGTACGAGCCAAAACAAGCAAACAAGATGGTGCGAGCGAGCTCCACGCTCATGCCAAAGTTCAGCAAGGCCAGGTAAAGCCCAAGCAAAAGCAGCGAAATGAAAACACCAATAGCAGTAGTTAAGAACAACACTCGCTTATCAAACATTGTGCGACTGGTCGTTTCGGTTTCTTTCATCTGCTGTCTGTCAAAGGCAAAGGCAATGGCCGGTAGACTACCGGTGAATAAGTTGACCCAAATAATTTGGATGGCGGTTAGAGGAAGCGTGACTCCAGCGATGATTGCTCCACCAACCAAGATGAGTTCATCCAGGGCATTGGACATTAGATACACAAAGAGTTTTTTGATATTAGACAAAATCTGCCGGCCCTCCTCAATAGCAGCGACGATAGTTTGGAAATTATTATCCATCAATATCAGGTCAGCCACTCCTTTGGCTACATCTGTGCCCGAGCCAACCGCAATACCAATATTGGCTGCCTTGAGAGAAGGGGCATCGTTTACCCCGTCTCCGGTCATCGCTACAATTTCACCTCGCGCTTGGAAAAGGCGAGTGATACGGAGCTTGTCCTTGGGAGACACGCGTGCGTAAATGTGGATTTTATCTAGTAGCTCATTAAGTTCTTCATCTGAGAGTTGTGACAGCTGTTGCCCGGTCAGTACGTTTGCTTGTGTGACCTTCCAACCCAGGTCATTAGCAACTGCAATAGCCGTCCCGGCCAGATCGCCAGTGGCCATTACTACCCTGGTACCGTATGAGTTGATGAGCTCAAGCGCCTGGGGCACTTCTGCGCGAATCGGGTCAAAGAAGCTCAATGCGCCTAAGAAAGTGATGTCCTTGACGTGCTCGGTGGTGATTGACTGGGGGTCAATATGAGGAGTCAACAAACCGACTCCCAGAACTCTTCGGCCGTATCGGCTGTGGGCGTTGACCGCCTCAGTCAGCTTGGTTTTTTCATCGGCCGAGACGTAAGAACGGGCAATTAAGACTTCTGGTGCACCGAGCACAACGTGCGGGTCTTCAAATTGATGGAGATGACTCGGAAGATATTCGACCGGGATTCTGGTTACGGAAAATTTGTTGATGGAGTTGAAGGGGATTCTAATTTGAATATCACTGCGATCAGCTGCGGATTGAATAATGCCGTACTTGGCTGCGGCGCGGACGATATTTCCTTCCAAGTCATCTCCGCGAATGACCCATTCTTCTGGATTGTCCTCAGGATTTTCTACGATGACATCGCAGGCACAGCGGGCGAGGGTGAGGAACTCTTTTTGCACCTGGTTGAAGTCTTCGCTGTGGTCGGCGGGGGTAAAGTCTGCAGCGGTGAGTTGAGCATAGGTGTCAATGTCTTTGAGCTGCATGTCAGCCTGCGTGAGAGTGCCTGTTTTGTCGGTGATGATGATGGAGGTTGAGCCGAGGGTTTCTGAGGCGGTGAGGTTACGGATGATGCCTTTGCGTTTGGCAATGCGCTCGACACCAACCGCCAAAATCGCCGTGAGGCCGATTGGTAGCGCTTCTGGCACTGAGCCAACCAAAACAGCAATGGAAAGCAAGAGCATCTCATAGACGGGGATGTCGTTGAGGACGCCGATTACAAACACTCCGATTACCAACAAGGTGGTCACCACAATAATCACCCAGGTGAGCTTATCCATAGCTTGCTGCAAGGGTGTTTTTTCGGATATCGTTTCGTCCACGAGGCGAGCGAGTTTACCGATTTCGGTATCAAAGCCCGTAGCGGTTACTAGTGCATAGGCTGAGCCATTTATACATACGGTTCCCGCGTGTACGAGGTTGGTCCGGTCAGCCAATTGGGTGGTCTCACTCAGCGGCTCGACGGTTTTTTCAATCGGGAGTGATTCACCGGTCAAAATAGACTCATCGACGGTAAAATTCACCTCTTTGAGTATCCGTGCGTCGGCAGTAATCCGAGCACCACTGGTCAGGTGCAGAATATCTCCCGGCACAATATACTTGGGATCAACCTCAATCTCTTCTCCATCACGAATGATTCTGGTGCGATGAGTAATATATGAACGCAAATCAGAGATTGCTTGTTCGGCTTTGTACTCTTGGATGAAGCCCATAATGGCATTGATGATCACCGCAAACGAGATGACAACAGTATCTATCCATTCTTGGAGCGTGGCGGTCAGTACCGCGGCCACACAGAGAATAATAATCAAGGGACTGACGAATTGATTGAGGAAGATGGCTAGCGGACTTTTAGTTTTTGTGGCCTCAAAAATGTTTTGCCCGTACTCTTCGAGTCGCGTCTGAGCTTCGTTGGTAGTGAGTCCGGTATCACGTGAAGACTGGAGAGAGATACTAGTGTCTTCAGCCGTGTCTGACCACGGACTCGAGGGAAGGTGTTTCATACTGTTAAGTATAACAAACAATATTTCTCTCTAGAGTTTACCCCTGTGTGTGGTACACTATTTCGGTATGAAAAATCCATGGGTAATTATCGGTGTTATCACCATTGTATTGTTTGGCGGAGCGTTTTGGTTCGCAGGCACTGCAGCTGAAAAAAATAATGAAGGAGTCTTTATTCAAGAAAATATAGCCGGAAATGAAAATGCAGAAGTAACGCTCGTAGAATATAGTGATTTGCAATGCCCAGCCTGTGCTTCATTTGAGCCAGTGCTAAAAAATATTTTAGATGAGTATGGCGACCAAATTCGCTTTGAATATAAGCACTTCCCACTCCCAATCCATCCGTTTGCCCAGCAAGCAGCGGTCGCAGCTGAAGCAGCCGGTATACAAGGAGAATTCTTTGCCTACAAAGATATGCTCTTTGAAAATCAGCAAACCTGGGCAGCGGCTGCCAGTCCAGTCCCATTCTTTGTGGGTTACGCAGAAGAATTGGACCTAGACATTGATCAGTTCCGACGACATATGAACTCTTCTGAGTTACGAAACAAAGTACAAGCTGAGATGTCCCAAGGGCGTGAGTTGAGCGTCACTGGCACTCCAACGTTCTTCCTCAATGGAGAAAAAATGATTATCGAAACGTTTCAAGATTTTGCTGAGCAAATCGCTATCGCAGTTGACCCTCAGGCACCCACCAACCAGCAAAACCCTGACTCGGATGAATCAGTGGTCGGCGAAGGTACTGGAGAGACAGTGCGCTTCGGACTCTAAGAGCAACTCGTGTCTATCTAATCAATACATATGACTACGTATCTAGATGAACAATGGTTCGATTCTGTTTGTCGTGTGAGCAGCCTAGGTGATGAGGCTGAGCAGTTTCAAAAACACTTGCATGTTAGTGATGAAGAAAAAGAATTGTTTTTAAACAATGAAATTGAAAATCCTAAGTTTGTACATAAGAAAAGCCCAGAGTTTGTTTCTAGTGTAAATGACATACGAAAGATACGTACGCAAATACAATCCCAAGAAAAAGATGCGGTGGTGCTTGATTTGTATGAGCACAAACTAGAAACACTGGAGTATAGAAACGCCTTTTTACTGGCATTGATTGAACAAAACGACACAGACTTTTACCACGCCAGTGTTCAGCTTTATGGAAAGCCCAAAAAGAAGTATTTTTCTTATGTGGCCAAACAAATTACAGCTTTGTGTAAAAAAGCGCATGAGCATGAACCGGAAGTAGCTAAGCGACTGAAACGAGTCGTCTCAAAAATAGACCAGTCAAATGTAGACATTAGTGCTGACATACTGCCACCTATGGTTGAGACTGGTAGTAAAATTACAACCGAGAGTGAGGTGAAAGAAATATTTCAAACGACGCTCGATAGACTAAAAATAGAAGGGTGGACAATACAAGTGGCTGGTCCAATGCGCACGCGCTTTGCAGTGAGTCCGTCCAGTCAAGTTGTTCATATTCCAAACCATGCTCAGTTATTAAAGCGTCCCCGAAAACTTACCGACATACACATCGCAGCACTGGCTGAACACGAAGTAGGAGTGCACGCGCGGCGGGCGTACGAAGGATTGAAAAGCCCGTTGCAATTACTGCAAGTGGGTCTTGATTCGTACTTAGCGGGAGAAGAAGGTCTGGCAGGGTATGCGCAGCAACAGATTGAGGGAGCTCATGAGTTCTATGGATTTGATCGTTATTTTGCAGCATGCTTGGCCATTGGAATGGATGGAACCAAGCGGGATTTTCGAGCGGTGTTTAGTATCATGACTGATTACTATACATTGAAGCACGCAGTTGAAGATGAGTTAGACGGAGCTCCATTTTCAGCGGCCTGGGATGTGTGCGTACGCATTTTCCGAGGTACAACCGGACAGACTCCAGGTGCCATCTGCACTAAAGATATTGTGTATCTGGAAGGAAATATTGGTATTTGGCACTTAATATCTGACAAGCCACACGTCTTTGAGTCGCTTTTTCTGGGCAAGTTTAACCCTTTATTGTCTCGACACGTGAAGTCTTTGCAGACTTTGGGAATCTTAAAAGAATGGTAGTATCAAAATGTACATTTAAGCCTATTAACACTTATGAAATTATTTTACTCGTTTTTTCTGCTGGTCATCTTATTGGGGCCCAGCGTCGGTCAAGCTCAGTCTGCAGAAAGACAGGGTTTTCAGTTCAAAAGTAATGAATCGTTAGAAACGACAGCCGCCACCAACACTGCCACCGCTACTGATGTCGCTTCAGCGTCAGTCACCGCGGCAAGTATCATCAATCAAAGGCAGAGTCTGACTCCGAGTAACGACCTTACTCAACCAGAAGAGCTGCCAGAAAAAACGGCGATTCTTTCTTTGTTTGAATCAAGGCCGGTGAAAGAACCGGGACTTTTTAATTTTATGGCTTACTGGGTCCAGGAAGCAGTGCGAGTGGGTATTCCAGCCAACACCATTTTCTTGATCCTACTCACTCCTTTTCTGGCGTTTTTCGTCAGTTTTGTCCGGGTCGTCATTGGATTGCCAACACTGGATATGTTGGTACCGATTGCCTTGGCATTTGCGCTGGTGGCAGTGGGCATAACGGTTGGGCTGTTGGTATTAACGGCAATTCTCATTGCTTCCTATTTTTCCAAAGTCAGTCTCTCAAAAGTACGAATCATGTTTTACCCGAAGCGCTCGTTGTCTATGATATTTTTGGCGCTAGCAGTGTTTGCCGCCTTGACACTGGGAGTGGTGCTTGAATTTGAGCAAATTTTGAGTGTATCTATCTTTCCAATTCTGGTGTTGATGTTATTGGGAGATATGATTGTGTCAGTTCAGTTACATAAAAGCTCGGCAGAAACGTTTGTTATTACTGGTACAACAATTTTTATTGGATTGGTCGGATATGTTACTGCTACCAGTAGTACGATTCAAAATATGGTTATTTTGTATCCAGAAATCATTCTATTGGTTATCCCTGCTAATATCATTGTCGGTCGGTACTTCGGTCTGCGGGTACTTGAGGTATTTCGGTTTAATAAGGTTGTAATTGATTAATTCATATGCCAGTAAGTAGTTCAATGCTGGGCATGAATGCCCGAAACTATCTGTATATTCGGAAGCTCAATCGGCGCAGTCAAAAATTAGTCGCCGACGATAAGTTGCTCACTAAAACACGGCTGCTTAAAAATAATGTCCCTACCAACGCAATCCTCGCAACGTTCAACTCTTTGCAAGATGTTCGTGCGTTTGACTGGGCGTCACTCCCAAAAGATTTTGCGGTAAAGCCGGCGCACGGGTATGGCGGAAGAGGAATTGTGGTGGTGCGAAAATGGGATGGTCAAAAAGGTGTTCGAGACAAAAATCAGGAACTGACGGTTGAAGATATGGAGCGAATTATTTTTGGGGCACTCGACGGAGAACACTCGCTGAATAACTTGCCTGATTCAGTGTTTATCGAAGATCGTATCAAGCCACTAACGTTCTTTAAAAAGTATGCCGCGAAAGGTGTGCCAGATATTCGGATTATCGTCAGTAGTGGCGTGCCGGTGATGGCAATGATGCGCCTGCCGACTGTTTATTCTGACGGAAAAGCTAACTTACATCTAGGAGCACTAGGTGTGGGGATTGATATGCGTACTGGCATTACTACCTATGGTGTGGTAGGAACTCAGCCAGTTGTGTATATTCCGGGAACGAAGATAAAAGTAAGAGGTATTCGGATTCCGTCTTGGGACAAAATTCTTGAGATATCAGTGCGGTCTCAACTTACCTCTAAGCTTGGGTTTTGCGGGGTTGATATCGTGATTGATAATGACCTGGGGCCGTTGATTCTGGAGATTAATGCTCGTCCTGGTTTGGGTATCCAGATTGCAAATCAGGCATCACTACGTACTCGTCTTGAGAGAATCGCAGACTTGAATGTGCAAACCGTGAAGCGGGGGGTAGAGTTATCGAAAAAATTATTTGCTGAAGAGTCGCTTGAGACAGTCGATGAGCAAACGGCCATTTTAGGGGTAATCGAGAAAGTCACGATTTTTGGAAAGGATAATAAAAAGAAAACCGTTCGAGCTAAGGTCGACACCGGAGCGTATCGTACTTCCATAGACAGCGATTTGGTTGATGAACTGGGGTTAGATCCTCATGGGACATTTGTTCGTGTGCGTTCTGGGAGTGGTCGGCAAAAAAGACGCACAGTAAAGCTCCGCTTTAAGTTGCACGGAGAAGATATGGAAACTATCGCCACATATACCCCTCGTGGTCACTTGCGGTTTCCGGTCATTATTGGTCGTAAAGATATGAAAGGCTTCCTTGTCGACCCCGCCAAAATCCCCGAAGGCGTTGTGGTGAGGTAGTGTATAGACAAGACTATTTTGTGTCGTATTTGGTATGATAGGGGGATGCTCCGTACCCGCGACTTTGTTTTAGTACTCATAACAGTGGCTTTTTTGGTATTGGCTATTGGAAGTACCGTGTTTAATCAAAAACAAAGCACAGGACAGCAGACGGTAGGATTACAACCGGCTGTTGGGTATGACGGTGAATATACTGCCGTATCCGTCAATCCCCATGAATTTTCTCGTGCACAAAAGCTGCAAGAAATGCAAGAGAAAATTGCCGCCAGTCGCCAATTAAGTATTGCTGCACCCGAGCCGGTGGAGGTAATGGAGGAGGTGACGGCGAGCACTTCTAGTTCCACCCCAGCAGTATTGGCGCGCGGTCCGCAGCTCTGCCCGGGATATGCCGCAACTAATGTAAATTGGTCTCCAACTGGCATCAAGATAGAAGAGGCGGAAGGCGCGAGACTGGTCTACAAAACAGTAGAAATATCTGCGCCGGCTATACAGAATACTGATTCAACCAGCACACCAGTGATAACTCAGCCACAGCGAAATGTTTTGGCTCAGCTGCCTGTGCGCAACATTCCGGCGGCGAGCACTTTTTGCCTTCCTTCTGATGTAATCGGGATTGCCACAGACGGCTCGCTTATTCGTAACAATGAAGCTGGAGTATACGGAATATTCAACAGCTCCACCCTGGTAGGATATGCTCTTGACGGATTTCCTATTTACGGTTCCTCGTCAGAGGCTGGTGATACGTGCGGCGGCACAATGGCCACTGAAGGCTACCGTTATCAAATCTCATCACAAAGAGATACTATTTTAAACTGTTATGCAGCAACCCCAATTCGTTTATAGATTATGTCCACACTCATCCTCGATATAGAAACCGTCGGTTTTGATACAGAAAATACTGACTCGCTTTCGCCGTATAAAGGTCAGATTGTCTCGGTAGCGTTGTATGACACGAAGCGAGATTTAGGAGTGGTGTACTATGTGTCAGGCAAGGCTGACGAACAGTTTGCTGATGATTATTTTGTATATAAATCGCGCACCGAAAAGCAGCTCCTAGAAGATTTTTGGGAAAGTGCCGTGGAATACTCGGTGTTTGTGAGCTTTAATGGGCGTGCATTTGATATTCCTTTTTTGTATATCCGCTCGATTGCGCTGGGGGTCAAGCCGACAGTGGAAATCGCTCGTTCGCGTTATGTCACCAAGCAGACCGCTCCGTATCATGTAGATATTTTTGATGAATTTTCTTTCCATGGGGCCGTCAACAAAAAACCGTCTCTGTCTTCGTTGTGCGATGCTTTTGGGGTACAGAACCCAAAAATATTCATGAGCGGGGAAGACATCACTGAATTTTTCCTCGCCAAAAAGATAGACGAAATTGCGCAGTACAACGGACAAGATGTAAAAGCCATCACCGCTTTGTATGATAAATGGCTCACGTTCCTAGCCCCCAAGAGTTTTATCAACGCCCTAGAGCTGAGTTAATTTTTCGCTGATCCGACGGTTCTGAGCGCTTTTTCTTATGCTACACTGTCTGCAATGAAAAATTTTCCCGACGGATTTTACTGGGGAGCGGCGACTGCTTCTTATCAAGTAGAGGGTGGAATTGAAAATAATGATTGGGCGCAGGCTGCGCAAGCAGGACGGGTGCCGCCCTGTGGTCCCGCTTGTGAACACAACTCCCGATATGAAGCAGATTTTGACTTAGCTAAAGAACTTGGGCATACCGCACATAGATTTTCGATAGAGTGGTCACGCGTTGAGCCTACAGAAGGAGTGTTTGATCCAGTAGCCATAGCACACTACCGAAGGGTACTCACAGCGCTCAAAGCGCGAAATATAGAACCGTTTGTGACTATTTGGCACTTCACCCTGCCACTGTGGTTTGCCCAAAACGGCGGCTTTGAGCGTTCTGACGCACCTGAGATATTTGCCCGTTACGCCGCTTTTGTGGTAGAAGAATTAGGAGATTTGTGTGCTCACTTTTCTACCATGAATGAACCCAATGTCTTTGGCAGTAACGGCTGGTTGCGCGGAAGCTGGCCTCCCTTTAAACGATTTGCGGTAACAGACCTGGTTTCAATCACTAACTCCGGAAAAACCTACGAGTCTCAAGCAGATAGAGGACTCCGGCCGCTCTTTACGTATTTTCGAGTCATGAAAAACCTGGCGCGGGCGCACAATGCAGCATACGAAGCAATAAAAAAGCGTGCGCCACAGACAGAGGTCAGTGTAGTCAAACACGTGATTGTGTTCGCAGCCAATTGGAACCCGTTCAACAAACTCAAAGCGGCAGTTGCAAACTATATATGGACCACAATTTTCATGAATCGAGTCAAAAATCATACTGACTCGATTGGACTAAATTATTATTTTTATACCCAGTTTGGAGATAACCGCACCTGGAAAAAAACCGATATGGACTGGAATTTTGCGCCTGAGCATATCTATGATGCACTGATGCGATTGGCAAAGTACCAAAAGCCCTTGTTTGTGTCAGAAGCTGGATTAGCAGACCATGACGATTCAGATCGAGCGGAATACATTACCAAGCAAATAGCAGGTACCTGGCGAGCCATGCAAGACGGAGCTGATGTGCGTGGTCACCTGTATTGGTCGCTGATGGATAACTACGAATGGGCACTGGGCTTTGAAAAACAGTTTGGACTGATTAAAATAAATTACCAAACTCAGGAGCGGAGTATTCGCCCGTCCGCGTACGTGTATAAAGAAATCATCGAGCATAACGGCATAGTAGAATAAGGCTATGAATTGGATTCTCCTCGCCACGGTTGGGCAGTTTATGAACGCCATCGTGGCGATTTTTGACAAGTATATTGTCTCGGATGAAAAAGTATTACCGCGACCGTTTGTGTACGCGTTTTATTCCTGTTTGATTACTGGATTTTGGATAGTGATTTATGTCGCTGGCTATATCCCGGGATTATCGGAATTAGGAGTGCCGTCTTTGAGTAACGTACAAAAGCCCTCCATTGAAATCGTTGCCATGTCTTTTTTGGCTGCATATACTTTTTTTATTGCGCTGGTTTCGATGTACGACGCGCTCAAGCGAGCAGATGCTTCTAATGCCGTGCCGATTATTGGGGCCGTGTCTGCTCTGTCGTCATTTGGATTGAGTTATCTTTTTCTCGACGCAGCATTGCATGACAACTTCATCATCGGCGTTATCTTGCTCTCCGTCGGAACCATGCTGGTCGCACAAACGCTTCCAAAAATAGATGTTGTACTGCATGTATTTCACAGCGGACTCTTCTTTGCGTTACATTATGTCACCATGAAAGCCTTGTTTGTCGAAACGGGGTTTGATAATGGATTCTTCTGGTCGCGAGCAGCTTTTGTTCTGTTCACGTTATCACTATTGCTCGTGCCGGCATACTACAAAAAGATTCGTGCGCAAACGTCGGAGACTACAAAAAAAGCAGGATTTATTGTGCTGGCAGCGAAGCTCTTGGCGGGGATTGCTGCTTTCATGCTCTTAAAAGCAACGGATCTAGGTGAAGTATCAGTGGTACAAGCACTTGATGGTCTGCGATTTGTGTTTATTTTGTTGATTTCAGCCATTTTTGCTCATTGGTTGCCCGAAGCAGCAGTCGATCGAGATATGCGGCCAAAGGTATTCTTTCGGAAAATGCTCTACGTAGTAGTGATTTTGGTAGGATATTTCGTGCTGTTTGCGTGATACACTTTTAATATATATTTATGTTGAAGAAGCTCTTGTATGTTTTGATTGGTCTGTTGACAGTGACTATACTCACAGTAGTTTTGCTTGCTCAAAAAGACAAACCGCAGGAAATACAGTACGGCATGTCATTCAATACGGTGTACGCTCGCGAACTCGGCTTAGACTGGAAAGAAACGTATGACGCAATTGTAGATGACTTGGGTGTGCGTAAATTGCGACTTGCAGCACACTGGCCGATGGTGGAGCCAGCTCAAAACATCTACAACTTTGAGGAGCTCGATTACCAGATTGATAAGGCTGAGGCCGCCGGCGCTGAGGTGATTTTAGCGGTTGGCAGACGGTTGCCGCGGTGGCCAGAATGTCATGTGCCGGCGTGGGTGAAAGATATGCCCCAAGAGCAACAAGACGCGGCCCAGCTACAGATGGTAGAGCAGGTCGTTGAGCGCTATAAAGATAACCCAGCTGTAGTGACGTGGCAGGTAGAAAATGAACCATTCTTGAAAGTTTTTGCCTTCGAGCACTGTGGTGAGCACAACGTCGACGTATTAGAGAAAGAAATTGCCCTGGTAAAGAAACTTGACCCGACCCGACCAATTCTGGTAACCGACAGTGGTAACTTGGGTACCTGGCGCGGGGCGTACTCCAGAGGAGATATGTTTGGCACGAGCGTGTACGTGCATTTCTGGAATCCTGAGTTGGGACAGTTCAAAACCGTCCTTCCTCCGTGGGTGTATCGAGTGAAAGACAATCTAATGGGCGTGCTCTATGGCGATAAACCAACGGTGCTGATTGAGCTTGCCGCCGAACCGTGGCTGTTGGAACCAATTACGCAAGTCCCGCTAGAGACTCAATTTACCCGCATGAATCTAGAAAAATTCGAGGACATTTTAGAATATGCAGAGAAGACTCGTTTTGAAGAGCAATATCTCTGGGGCGCCGAGTGGTGGTACTGGCTCAAATTGCAAGACAAACCAGAAATGTGGAATCGCGGCCAAAAACTCTACTTGAAAGAGTAATAGTGAGTGTTCGTAATAAATAGTATCTATCTATGCAGCAACCAGCCTCAGTAGCAAAAACTGTCATATTAAGCAGCGTCCTCACCACACTGATTCTTGGTGTTACCGGCTATACATTGAGAAGTCCGTTGGCGGCGTACGTGCTGTCGACTCAAAACGCACCAGTAAACTCTCCTGATATTGAAATTCCACTTTCAGTAGAAGACAAAGTGGTGCAGAGTGTTGCCCGAGTAAATCCGGCGGTAGTGTCTGTCTTGGTCACAAAAGATGTTCCTGTCTATGAGCAGTATTATCAATCGTACAACCCTTTTGGGCTCTACGGTGGATTTTCTGTACCCCGGATACGTGAAAACGGCACGCAGGAGCAAGAGGTCGGTGGTGGCTCCGGATTTATTGTGAGTAATGACGGCATGATAGTGACCAATCGTCACGTGGTGAGCGACCTGGATGCGCGATATTCAGTGTTGCTGAATGACGGAACTGCCTACGACGTTACTGTTTTGGCGCGCGATGCCCAACTAGACGTTGCCATTCTCCAAATCAGTGAACCGCTAAAAAAGTCGTTACCATTTGTATCGTTCGGAGATTCTCAGTCATTACGCCTGGGAGAAACGGTGATAGCAATTGGCAATGCGCTCGCTGAATTTAGAAATTCAGTCTCCGTAGGAGTCGTCTCCGGTGTCGCGCGCTCCATTGTGGCTAGTGATGGGATGGGCGGAAGTGAGCAGCTCAATCAAGTGATTCAAACTGACGCCGCCATCAACCCGGGTAATTCCGGGGGGCCGCTACTGAATGTTGACGGGGAAGTGATTGGAGTAAACGTGGCTGTTTCCCGGGGAGCTGACAACATTAGTTTTGCTCTGCCCGCACAGGTAGTAAAACAAGTGGTGGATTCAGTGCGCGAATACGGAGAGATAGTGCGTCCCTACCTAGGGGTGCGTTACGTCATGCTCAACGAGCAGATAGCAGAGGCGAACAGTCTCGACTATGCCTATGGGGCTCTCGTGTTGTCAGGAGACAGTCCGGATGAAGCAGCGGTTATCTTAGGTTCTCCAGCCGATAAAGCGAATATTTCTGAAAACACCATCATCCTTTCTATTGATGGTGAAGAACTCAGGGGTGACGATTTGGCCACCGTATTACGCGAGAAAAACGTAGGAGATGAAATAGTGCTGGTTGTAGAACAAGACGGGGAAGTGCAGACGGTGCGCGTTGTCTTAGAGAAATTTGCCAATTAAAAACGGATAGCAAAATACGTTGATTACGAAGCGAGAACGGTCCCCGAGCCTGCTACACTATAGGTGAGTAACAAATATATGAGTTTTTTTAGATTTGCATTCTCATTCTTGTATCAACGCAATTGGCATACGGGAAAGAAAGAATTATCTCGACCGCGAGTAGCGGTGTTTTGTGGAGGATTACTCTTACTACTCCTCGCTTTGATAATCATTAACTTTTTGCAAGCTCCCCTTGAATACTCAAGAACATGAAAAAGTATCTGATTGTTTCCGCGGTCTTTTTTGTTTGTGCGGGATTGGCGACTGTGCTCGTATATGTGTATATTTTTAAGTTAAACAGCACCACTATCGGCTAAGATAGCTTTGCACCAAAGCCGAAAGTCGTATATTATAAGCCGTAACTTCACCTATGTCTGTATTTGCTAGATTCCGAGCCGTCCCAGATAAAGACAAAGCGTCTCTCATTCGAAAATTAGTTGAAAATGGTACTCCCGATTTCGATTATTTCTACTTGGTCGGATTGTCCACTCTCATGGCCACACTCGGGCTACTGCTTGATAGTAGTTCTATTGTGATTGGGAGTATGCTTATCGCACCACTGATGTACCCTATTTTAGGAGTCTCTTTAGGGCTAGTCATGATGAATACGGACATTAATGTGATGTCTCGAGCGCTGACTACACTCTCAAAATCACTCGCTGTGGGATTGGGTTTATCGGTTTTGGCAGCTTTTTTCTTTGGTGATGCAACGGCGTACCAAACAGCAGAAGTAATGGCTCGTACGGTCCCGAGCCACTTGCACCTCATGGTTGCGCTCGCTGCGGGAGCAGCGGTATCGTACATGCTCGCTCGTCCGGAATGGGGAGACGCTTTACCTGGAGTGGCGATTGCGGTGGCGTTGATTCCACCACTTGCTACAATGGGCATAGGTGTTGCTCATCTGGATATGCTCATAATAAAAGGTGCTGCACTGATTTTATTCTTGAACCTGATAGGAATCATCGCAGTCGCAGTAATCATTTTCCTCTTAATGAATTTGTCGGAAAAAGAAAATATTGCGAAATCAACAATAAAACGGGAGCAAGAAAAGATTGAAGATGAAAACAGGACTATTGCAGAAGTGTCAGAACAAATTTCAGATTTACCAACGGAAAAAAGAAAAGTAATCAAAGAAGATATTGTCGTATGACGTACTCACCAAAGCTTACACTGGGTTATATAATAGCTATCATTCTCTGCGTGATGATATTAGGGATGCAAAGTGCACACGCGAGCTCTGTCATTCGTACTGGCGACGCGGTCTCAGTGGGAGGAGATCAGCTGATAGAAGGAGATTTTTATTCAGTTACTGGTAAGCTAAATCTGTCTGGTACGGTGCAGGGCGATGCTGTGGTGGTGAGTTCACAAGTCACCGTCAATGGAAGTGTCGAAGAAGATGCCGTCTTGTTCGGGGGAACAGTAGATGTCTACGGAACTATCGGCGACGACCTGCGAGTGGTTGCAGGGGAAACCACGATAGCCGAGCCGGTTATGGGAGATCTGTTGGTCGTCGGCGGTGTGTTGACTATCCTTTCCAGCGCTTCAGTCGCTGGCGATGTTATTCTCGCTACTGGGCAAGCCACTATCGAAGGTTCTGTCGGCGGTGATATCCTTGGCTGGAGTGACAACTTACGAATTGACGCCCCGGTAGCAGGCGATGTGTCAGTCACCGTCAACGAGCTTACTTTGGGAGACCAGGCAAATATCACTGGTTCAGTGCAATATGTCAGCCGAGAGCTGCTGGTGCAAGCACAAGGGGCTACTGTCGAAGGGGATTTAGTTCGCAACGACCCGGTAGTACCAGCGGTAGACGCTTCTATGAGTGCTGCTTTGATTCCTGTGTTGGTCATCCTATTCTCTGTTTTGGCGTGGTACCTGATTTCTCGCAAATCTCTGACCGCTGTAACCAATAAAGCTTTGAGTAAAAGTTTCCGACCAGCCTTGTTTGGGTTTGCGTCAGTGATACTGGTCCCTTTTGCGATAGTTGTTCTCACTGCCAGCGTTATTGGAACCTTGGTGGGCGTTACTCTGTTTTTCCTCTACGCACTTTTGCTGATGCTCGCTTTTATAGCAATGCCAGCTGTGTTCGGACAGGCGATTATGAAGCTCTTAAAACGATCAACCAAGGAGCTGACACTAGGAGCATTGGTAGTTGGAGTGTTTGCAGTGACGGTGTTCGCTGTTGTACCAATTATCGGAGCGCTACTGTTGGTCGGTGCCGTAGTATTGGCGGTTGGTGCCATGGCTGATATGCTCGTTCGTTCAACCTTGAAATAATCTGATTATGTATACCGCCTTGGTTGAGGTACTCAAGGACCTCTGGGCGTTTGCAGCTGCAAAGAAACCCGTTTCCAAAGCGTCTGAGAGTACGCTACTGCAATTTGAGAAAAACTCAGAGCAAGTTCAATCACAGTATTCACAACCGCCAAAGGAAAGCTATTTTTTGGAGAGTAGAGTGGGTTATGTTACCCAGTCGCACGTTGCATGCCTGCAAATGGCGCAAAATACATTTGATACCCTCAGAGGAGTGTTTCAATATGGTGATGTGGTAAAAGTGATTCGACAAAAAGACACCTGGTCTTTTGTGGAATCAGCAGCTCTGCAGGGTTGGGTCGAGTCAAAATATCTGACCGACGATAAGAATGAAGTGTTTCCGATACTACAGAGTAATCAGGTGTATGATGCAGATAACACAGAAACCAAAAAACTCAGGCAATATCTCAACGATGAGTTATTAGGCGGGCAGCTACGGATGCATCTGCAGCCTGCAGAATTTATCCTGTACCAGCTAAAAAAACTCGGGCCTAATGTGGTGTGGCCGCTTGAACGACCGCGTTTGCCGGGAATGTGGCAGTCCATCCTGAGCGGAAAAAAAGGAGTGTCGCTCGGGCGAGAACCAAAGACGAGTTCGGTATTGGAGTATAATGGAGACACGCAACAATTTTTGGCCTTTGTTGAATCTGTCACTCCTGATAATTCGATTATTATTTCCTGTGTCGGTCGCCAAAAAGCTGGAGAGTATGAGCAGCAAGAGTTCACGAGTGCTCAGTGGCGAGTATGGAGGCCAGTGTTTATATCCTTTACGTAAAATATGAAAAAAACACCAGTAGCTTGCTTTGATGTTGACGGAACGATTTTTCGCTCTAGCTTTTTGATTGAGCTCGTAGAGCAGTTTATTAAAGAAGGGGTGTTCCCAATAGAAGCAAAAGATGACTACAGTAGACAGTACCAAGCCTGGCAAGCGCGAGAGGGAACCTATGAAGTTTACCTCAATGCGTTAATTGCTTCTTTTGTAGCCAACCTCAAAGGTGTTCACTATGGCGAGCTGGCTGATATCGGACGGCGGGTTGTGGCAGTACAGAGTAAGCATGTCTATCGATACACGAGAGATTTGTTGATGGAGCTCAAGCGTCAAGGCTACTACACGATTGCGATATCACAATCTCCCAAGACTATCCTCGATGAATTTTGTGCTCAATACGGGTTTGATAAAGTATATGGTCGGATGTACGAAATAGGTCCCCAAGACAGATTCACTGGCGTATGTATAGACGAGCATTTGATTCAAAACAAAGCCAATATTCTCAAACGAGTATTTGAACGCCAGCCAGAGTTAGACACCGATCATTCCATCGCCGTGGGAGACACTGAAGGGGACATCCCGTTGCTGGAGGTAGTTAGTAGACCTATTTGTTTTAATCCCAACCAACAGCTGTATTCCTACGCCAAGCGAATGAACTGGGAAGTAATAGTGGAGCGGAAAGACGTGATGTATACGATTCAATAAAGAGTGCGCGCTGAGTGTGAAATGAGTACTGCACCAACGGTCTGATTTTGTTATACTATTAACCATGAAAAATAAACTGAAACGTGACGAAGAACAAGCCATCGTCGCCGGAGTGCTGGCTGGAATGGCCAAATATTTTAATCAAGATCCTGCTTTGTTCCGCGTCGCTGCGATTGTATTGCTTATACTCACCGGGATTTTTCCAGGTCTACTTATTTATTTAGGCGCGTGGCTGGTGATGCCCAAACACACTACAAAACAACAGCCGGCCGACTACGAAGTCTCTGAGTAATTATGAATGTGCATCCTGACCGAATGCGGAATCTCAATGATTGTCCCGCTCTAGAGTCTGGTGCGGTGGTGTATTGGATGCAGCGAGACCAAAGAGCGCAGGATAACTGGGCACTTTTATATGCTCAAGAAACAGCCAAGGCGCGCGGGGTGCAACTGGCTGTAGTGTTCAATCTGGTACACAACTTTGGTGATGCGAGTTTTCGTCACTACGACTTTATGTTGCGAGGACTGGAAAAGACTGTCGCTGAACTTGATGAAAAACAGATTCCATTTGTGCTATTGCGCGGAGACCCAAAAGAGACAATAGTAAGTTTTGTAGAACAATATGCAGTAGGTGAGCTGGTATGTGATTTCAATCCTTTGCGATTTACCAGGGAGTGGCGTAAGAGCGTAGCCGACACGCTCTCGGTCAAAATGACTGAGGTCGATGCTCATAATATTGTTCCGTGCTGGAAAGCCAGCGATAAACAGGAGTACGCCGCCTACACCTTTCGACCCAAGATTCATAAACAATTAAAGGATTATTTGACCGACTTTCCTAGTTTGAAGGCCCAGACACAGTCGGGAAAAATAGCAGCCTCCAATCCAGACTGGGAGATGCTACGGGAAAACGTCCAAGCAGACAGAACGGTACCGCCAGTAGATTGGCTCACACCGGGTACGCAGGCAGCGAAGAAGCGCGCCCAAGCGTTTGTTTCTCAGCAGCTAGAGCAATACAATACAAACCGAAATGACCCCAACTTGCAGGGAGTATCTCACTTATCGGCGTTTCTGCACTTTGGACAGCTGTCCGCCCAGTGGCTGGCGCACCAAGTGAACAGTGCAACTGATACCAGTCGAGAGAGTCGAGATACCTATCTGGAAGAACTGATTGTGCGTCGTGAACTCACCGACAACTTCTGTTTTTATAATGCCGATTACGACAAAGTTGCTGGTGCCCATGCCTGGGCGCAGAAAACTATTTCACAACACGCGCAAGACTCGCGAGAATATACCTATCAACGGAAAGAACTGGAAACAGCAGACACTCATGATGAACTGTGGAATGCCATGCAAATACAAATGGTAACGACCGGAAAAATGCACGGCTGGTGCCGTATGTACTGGGCAAAAAAAATCTTGGAGTGGAGCGACAACACTCAAATGGCAGTCGATAGAGCGCTCTATCTCAACGATAAATATGAACTCGATGGCAACGACCCCAACGGCGTGGTGGGAGTCATGTGGTCTATCTGTGGGGTACACGATCGGGCGTGGACCGAAAGACCAATCTTTGGAAAGATTCGCTACATGAATTTTAATGGAGCCAAGCGCAAGTTTGATGTGCAGGCATACATAGATAGGTATGCTGCAGATAAAACGTTGTTTGATGAATAAAAAAGAACAGCAATTTGTAGATACAGTTTGGGAATATTACAAACAGTCAGGCCGACATCAGCTACCCTGGCGGCAGACTCAAGATCCCTACTACATCTTAGTGTCTGAACTGATGTTGCAGCAGACTCAAGTACAACGAGTAATTCCGAAATACCAAGCGTTTATCAAGCGGTGGCCAACGGTGCAAAAACTCGCCCAAGCTCCACAAGGCGCGGTTTTGACTGCCTGGCAAGGTCTGGGGTACAACCGGCGAGCCAAATTTCTCCACCAGTGTGCCAAAACAATTGTGGCAAAGCCAGCTGGCGTCTTTCCTACGAGTCGAAAAGAACTAGAATCGCTACCCGGAGTTGGTCCTTATACTGCCGGGGCCATCCTCGCGTTTGCGTACAATACACCTGTCATTCTGATTGAAACAAACGTCAGACGGGTGTATTTACACCACTTTTTTCGCACGAAAGACCAGGTGTCAGACGCAGCCCTGTATCCTTATTTAGAAAAAACTCTCCCTCCCCAGAGAACCAAAGAATGGTATGCAGCCTTGATGGACTATGGTTCACACCTCAAGCAGACCATCAGTAATCCAAACCAACGCAGTGCTCACTACGCAAAACAGCCCAGGTTCAAAGGGAGCGATCGAGAAATCCGTGGAGCGATACTCAAAGTCTTGGCTCGTTCTCATTTGACTGGGCCGCAGATACATGCCCAGTTTAACGGGTTTGAGTCAGCTCGGATAGACTGCCAACTATTGAACTTGCGCAATGAGGGTTTGGTGCAACAGACAGGGAGCACGTATTCACTGTGATTACTTACTGTCCTGAATACCCATGGTGAAGAACATTGCGGGAATCATCATAAACGCCAAGACAATAAAGAGCAGATTGAACGGCAGGTAGAGTAA
>Ga0136589_1000209_pt1 | contig 30689 bp, 26 predicted proteins | sample AntRauMFilla3764_FD_104640 | JGI IMG/M metagenome (GOLD analysis project Ga0136589, IMG submission 104640) | Saline lake microbial communities from Rauer Islands, Antarctica - Metagenome Filla 3 #764 | ecosystem: Environmental > Aquatic > Non-marine Saline and Alkaline > Saline | place...
AGTCTTAGTTTTATTACCACGATAGCAATAAATTATTACAGAGCCATCCTAATAATAGGATGGCTTTGTTTATTCTGGTACTTTTTGTGAGCCAGTTGGTTACTACATTGAGTATTCAATAAAGTTCAATATCTGTTCATAAGCAGGCATACGTCTATAGCTGAAAGTCAACCTACCAGTACCAGGCAAAATGAAGATTGAAAGCAGCTCAAATTCTGTTACTATTCAAATAGAGCACGATGGGATGATCTATCAATTTATAAGCCATACCATTAGTGAAAACCATGGAACCAATGGACCTCTATTTAGAGAGATACCCAATGGATTCAAACAGCATACAGATTCAGACATATTGAATGTTCAGCCGAAACGGCTGCAATCTGTTAAAACCACCCGTTCGGACATATTCCGCTCCTTTCTTCCCCGGAATATCGAAAGCCTTACTAAAACCGTAGCGCCAGAAGAACTTGCCATTATGAATCAGACAGGACTCTTTGAACACATCGAGAGCGGCAAATGGATAAAAATTTTGGGATAGGATAGGAGATGGAAAACCGGACATTTAAAACATCACAACTCTATCCATTTTGGTTAAAGGCGACTCTTATTCTGTTTGGGCTCTGCATGCTGGTAGTCGTTTTAAATTTTGGGAAATTTATTCTAATGCCCCTTGCATTTGCCGCCATCATTGCAATGCTGCTGAATCCGGTAGTAGTACGATTTGAGAACTGGAAAATGGGACGAGTGTTAAGCATCATTCTTGTTTTACTTATAATCACAGTGATCTTTTCGGGTATTTTGACGCTCATAGCTTTCCAGGCGGTAGAGTTTACTGACAATCTCCCCGAAACTGCAGAAAAACTTAAAAGTACATTGGCTGAAGGAACAATAGCTGTTGAAAAAATTTCAGGTATTTCGCAAGAAAGGCAAACCGAGTATCTGAAAGATGCTATTAAAAATTTATTTGACGCAGGAGGTGAGTTTCTGAGTTCAATGACAAAGGCCGCAACCGGTACGATAACCGCTTTAGCTTTGTTACCCATCTTCATCTTTTTCATGCTCTATTACAAAGAAATGTATAAAACCTTTTTTCAGAAAGTATTTGAAAGGAGCCAAAACTCTGAAATTGACAAGGCTTTACTAAGAGTTCAAAATGTAACCCAGAACTATCTGGTGGGACTATTCACTGTGCTTGGAATCATGGCCGTTTTAAATTCAATCGGGCTGCTGATTGTTGGCCTTGATTATGCTATTCCCTTCGCGATATTTGCATCCATGCTGGCTATTATCCCGTTAGTGGGTGCAATATTGGGGGCATTTCCTGCTATTATTTATGCTTTCCTTTTCTATGATACGCTTTTGTTGCCGCTGATGGTCATCGCGATATTTACTGTAGTACAACTTCTTGAAAGCAGCTTCCTCACCCCAAGAATCGTTGGATCAAAAGTCTCACTTAATCCATTCATGGCTATTATAGTGTTGCTTTTGGGTGCACAGGTCTGGGGAATAGCAGGTATGATCCTCTCAATACCCCTTATTGGAATCATGAGGGTCGGGTTTTCACAGGTTGATGAATTAAAACCCTACGGTTATCTCTTAGGCAGTATTGTTGACTACGAAGAATATAAAGAGAGTGATAAGCAGGAACATGAGAAGGCCGAAAAATCAAAATCAGAGGAAACGGCTGTTCCGTAAATATTTTCACTGCAAAAAGGACACGGGGGAATTACACTGTTTTAAACCGGATTATTCACGATGACGTGTGAATGAGTACCTTAAAACCTGAGTTCGATTCTTAAATGCGGATTATGATTAAGATGCTTGTCCAAAGAGCGTCATCTCGCACCTCCCCATCGAGATCCCTTCGGGAGATGCGGGATGACGCGCTTTTTGGACAGCATCGGACTTTTATTGATTGTATTCGACATATTATGAATCGAACTCAAGTTTAAAGTGATAAAATAATGTATTTACGTCAGGTTCTATTTTGATCGGTTTGGGTAATTCTTTTTGGGGTTAGTTGTATACTGGAACTTACGCTTACCGATCAACATGAACCCACTTAATATGATACAAAGCATGTTTTGCTCCCTTCTTTCAATTCAACAACAGAATAGTTTGTGAAACGTTTTTACCCGGGTGTACTGTAGTGGCCGCTGATTTAATCAATTTCACGTATTCACTTCCGGTGCTACAGAACAGGCCCGTCGGAAACATTGTCTGATTGAGAAATCCAATGGCCACTGTCCAGTGTAAAATCGATAGTCTCTGCTTCGGTAAATGTATTGTCTGCCTCGCACCACCGCCTAACCTCAATCCCGATATATTCATCCTTCAGCCGGATGATGTTATATCCATTGGGTTCGTGACGTACACGATTTGAAATGGCAGTTCCTGCCTGTGCCACAATAATGGCCCGTTGTGTAGATGGATAATGTGAGCGGACGTCTCCGGTATAGCCGTGATGGAGATGCCCTGCAAGAAGAAGATCCACCTCACACTGTTCCAGTACCTCAAGTGTACGGCTGGCCCGGCCCACGAGATCCACACCGGTATCCTCCTTCCCGGGCGGGGGGAGGAAAGGATGGTGGGTTACAACTATTTTAAAGTTAGACGGCGGAAGAGATGAAAGTATACTCTCCATCTTATCAATCTGATCGGTGGAAATGCGGCCACTTTTCCAGGTTAATGAACGGGTAGTATTAATACCGAGTACAGTAAGATCATCATCTACATACCGGGGAAGCAGATCGTCTGAAATGTATTTTTTATAACGGCCCAAAGGACTCAAAAAACGACGTAAAATGTCGAAAAGGGGAATGTCGTGATTTCCGGGTACGCTCACCTGGGGGTGAGGTAAACGTTTCATGTATTCAGCGGCTGACTTATATTGTGCCCGACGGGCACGCTGGGTAAAATCACCGCTGTTGATGAGCAATTCAGGCTGCATCCGGTGAAGATCTTTTACCAGTCCCTCTGCTACCCGGGGATCTTCCGTTCCAAAATGGAGATCAGAGATATGTGCTATTATTTTCATGGTACAACTATCCGCAAACTTTTACGTCGTATTCTGAAATTAAGAGGTGTTTTTAATGTAATATTTTCACCATCAACCGCCACCGTTACATTTCGTTTTCGTGGATTCACCTGCACGTTGGTGAGAAGGCGTGTATCAAGGTTTTCGGTTTCTTTTATACTCTTAATGCTGAGTTGCCAGGCCATTTTAAACAATTCCAAAAATCGTGGGGATTTTGCCATACAGAGCCACAGTTTGCCTTTATCAAGTGATGGTCGGTTTACGTCTGAGTTGGTTATGTTCTCGTATTCATTATTTCCCACGAATAAAAAAGGTGTAAACAGTTTAATTCTGAATTCTTTGGATTCAACCGTCATTCTCATGAGGGGTAAACGTCTCATAACAACCATCACAGCTACTATTTTAGCCCTCCATTTAGACCACCCGTGCTTATCGGTTTTTTCCTCTCTCTCCCTGACAAGGTTGGGATACAGGCCGAGTGTAGCATTATTGATAAATATATGTCCATTTACTTCCCCAACATCAATTTTTCTGGTCTGCATTTGATCGAGCAGATGAATGGCACTCTCCGGATCTTTTGGAATACCGGCATCCCGCACAAAATTGTTTTTGGTTCCGAGCGCCAGGACTAACATGGGAATATCAGTATCGGCAACGTATCTTGCACCCGTTCTCACGGTACCATCTCCGCCACCGATAACCAGGAGATCGATTCCCAGAGTTAAAAGCCGTTCCACTTCTTTTTCAACATCAGATCCTTCTACTACAGAAAGACAACCCTCAGCAACCCGATTTTTTAGGTTCTGTTTTATAATTTCAAGACGATTTTTTGTCTCTTCAGGCGGCAGTGTGCCAGAGGAATTGTTGATTACAGCACCGATCTTCATATTACTTCTAATCAGTATGTTATTGGGGTTTATACTTAACCCTGATTAACCCAAGGGTAATAAAAAATCGGAAGGACTGCGTGCAGGATAAAGCCTGAATGTTTTCAGATATCCGTACGTGACGTTCGATCACGCTAAAGCATCAAATTTCTTTGATTACTTCTTGTAATATGAATTCTCAGATATTTGCATGTGTACAACGTCTTCTTGGGTTCAGATATGCCGGGAATAGGATCTCCGCAGCTGTATCCTCAATTTTTACTAATAACCCAAATAGCATGAATAATACCGGGAATATATCCGAGGATAGTCAGCAAAATATTTAGCCAGAAAGCCCCGGTCAAACCCACTTCTAAAAATACGCCCACTGGCGGAAGAATAATTGCAAAAATGATTTTTAAAATATCCATAGGTGTCTCTCTTGACTAATTTATTAAAGTTATTTGGTGTCTGTAGAAAGATTCACAAATAGATAACATGAACCATAAGACTACCAATTCAAAGTCAATATAACTCAGAACTGGCCAATTAAAAAGCTATTGGCGGAAATCCGTAAATCATGTAACATTTTCAGAATAGGTGTAAAAGAGCTGGCTATCAATACGGTGCAAAGTCTTCTTAAACTATATCTTAAGCACAAAATTCGACCTGTTGAATTCAGAATCCCGATTCAGGCTGACAGAAGACATAGCTTTTGCCAATACATGTTTGAGTTCATCGAAGTCGCCCGGTTTTGTGATATAGATATTTGCCCCATTGAGAAATGTGTCATCGATATCCTTTTCAGACGTTGACGTAGAATAGATTGCAATTGAAATATCGTTGTACTTCTCTATAGCTCTGATCTTCTTCAGGCATTCTATACCATTCATATTTGGCATATTGAGATCCAAAAAAATAACGTGGGGAAGGAGATTAACTTCTTTTGTGAGAAAATCCATCAGCTGTTTGCCATCATTCACCATATGGACGATGGTATCCATTTTCAAGTCTTGAAATATCTCTTTGAAGACAAGTCTGTCGCCTTCATCATCGTCGGTAAGAAGAACGCGGTGTGGTGTTTTTTGGCTTATCATCTACTATTGATCATTCAACGGAATATACATATCAAATGTACTTCCTTTGTTTAAAGTACTTTTCACAGTTATGAGCCCATCATGATGATGCACAATTTTTTTTACAGTTGCCAGCCCGATTCCCGTACCCGGATATTCGTCTTTACCATGAAGTTTCTGAAATACCTCAAATATTTTTTCACTGAATTTTTCGTTAAAACCAATGCCGTTATCAGAAACCGAAATATAGCAGTAATTTTTATCCGGTAACAGTTTTTTAGCTTTCAGTTTGCTGCCTTTTTCAATGCGGCTATTGATCTTTATATGAAGTTTTACTTCAGGTTTTGAAAATTTAAGCGCATTGCTGATAAGGTTATGCATCAGCTGCCGAAACTGAAAAACAATAATATCTGCCTCACACATTTCACCCACATCCACAATGGCCTGTTCTTCTTTAATGTTTTCACTGAAGTTTACTACTACCTCTTCCACAATAGTTCTGAGATTCACTCTTTCAAATTTTCTCTCTGTAGTGTTAAGGCGTGAAAATGAGAGCAGATCATCAATAAGCTTCTGCATTCGTTTTGCAGCATCCTGCATCAGCGAGAAATAGGTTTTACCCTTATCGGATAGATTTTGATTCTCTTTTTCAAGTACCCGGCCTGCAAAGGTTTGTATTTTTCTGAGAGGTTCCTGCAAATCGTGGCTGGATATATATGTAAAAGCTTCCAGCTCTTTATTCATATTTACCAATTCCCCGTTCGTTTCCCGAAGTTCCTTAATAGCGCTCTTTAACTCAACAGTCCGTTCTTCTATTTTCTCTTCCAGTTCTTTGGTATATCGCTCCTGAATTTTACGCCTTTTTTCTCTCTCTTTTACCTGCTCGGTAATATCTTCAAATGACAAAAGAATTAAATTATTTGACTCATCATCTTTCACGACTTCTCGTGCATTGAGCAGCAGATGCAGCTTGCCAATTTCTGGAAAGCTATGGATGAGTTCATAATCAGAAATTATAGGAGTCTCGGGGATCACCTCTTCAAGAAGTTTTCTTAGTTCAGGAAAATCCCACTTCTTGTCGTCCAGTTTATAAATCAGCGACCCTTCGGTTTCCTTTTCATTAAGTTTAAATTGTTTGTAAAAGGCGTTATTAACCGTTCTTATCCGAAGGTGTTTGTCAAGCACCAGCAGTGGCTCGCGAATATTTGCGACAATGGATTCAGAATAATTTCTTTCAGCTTCTATCTGTTCATTTAAACTGCTCATTTCCTGGTTCAGGACAATCAGTTCCTCGTTGGTGCTTTGAAGCTCCTCCTTACTTGTCTCTAATTCTTCATTTAAACTCTGTAGCTCCTCGCTGCCGCTCATCAACTCTTCGTTGGCAGTTTGAAGCTCTTCGATGGCAGCTTCCTGATCTTCAGTGATGTTTCGCATGTCTTCCCTCATCTCAACAAGTTCCTGCTCCAATTGCTCTATGCGAAGATCTTTTTTGTTGTCTGATGATTTGTCTGATTCTGCGGATTCAGTTTCAGATTTCGGTCTGTTTTTCTCAGAAGATGTATCGTGAAAAAGTACTAAATAATAAGGCTCAACGGTATTTGGAAGCGGCATGGCTTCGATTGTAATCGAACGCAGATCATCGTTTATTTTAACCGGGATGTTCTCTTTTTTTACGTCTTTATTTTCCTGCTTTGCTTTATGCAGAATATTTCGAAGTTCGAACGCCAATCCCTTCGCTGCCAGTGCTATAAGATTGTGGCTTGGTTTTCCTGAAGTTTGCTCTAAATATGAGCCGGTTTTACCGCGATACTGCACAATATCCATCTCATCATTAACTACTACACCTGCAGGGGTGTACTTTTTGAGCATGATCTCATCTGCCTTTTTTTGAAAGTCAGGATCCTTCTTTTCCAGCTTTGTATTTATATCTTTTTGGTTAAAATCAAGTTCAGACCTCCGGTTAACCACCTGTACAAACTTACTGGGAACATCTTTACATGAATATATTTTGTCACTTTTGGCAACTTCAGAAAATAGGTCAGGAACCCCGGAGGTTGTTTCAGATTTACCGAGCAGTAATATCCCGGTCGGGTTTAACACATAATGGAATGTTGTGAGTGCTTTTTTCTGCAGATAGGGTTCAAAATAGATTAGCACATTTCGGCAGCTTATAAGATCTATTTTGCCAAATGGCGGGTCTTTCAAAAAATTATGAACGGCAAATACGCAAATATCCCTGATCTGCTTGTTTACCTGAAAACGTCCATTTGTTTTTGTAAAGAACCTCTTCAGTCGCTTCTCGGACAGACCGGCTGTTTCATTCTCTGAATAGGTACCCATGCGCGCTTTATCGATTGCAGATTCGCTTAAATCAGATGCAAAAATCTGTATTTTTATTTCCTGGTTTCCCGCAGTGTGGGTGTCTAAAAGTTCTTTAAACAGAATAGCCAGAGAATAAGCCTCCTCACCTGTGCTGCAACCCGCCACCCATACCCGTATGGTTTTTCCGTCAGGATTATCTTTTATAAGTTGCGGTATAATTTTATCGGATAAATTTTCAAATGTCTTGGGGTCGCGGAAGAAAGAAGTAACCGGAATCAGGAAATCCTGATAAAGGGTGTCCTGTTCCTGTTTGTTCTCTCTTAAATATTCAAGATAGCCCGATATTTTTTTAATTTTGTTGATCGCCATTCTCCGAAGAATCCTTCTGTGGATCGTGGTCTGTTTGTAATACGTAAAGTCAGTTCCCTTTCGTACCCGCAATAGTGCAACAATATGCCTGTATGCTTCCTCATCGTCCAGCTTTGGAGGATTTTCTAACACTTTCGGAGCGTTGATAATGTTTGTTACCTCCAGCAATTTTTTCGGAATTTTTTCCGGTGGAAGAATAAAATCAACCACGCCTGCCTGAATGGCACTTTCGGGCATACCACTGTGGTCAGCTGTCTCTAAATCCTGCGCAAAAGTAATGCCCCCACTATTTTTAATGGCTTTCAAACCTTTTGTGCCATCTGATGCCGTACCCGACAATATCACGCCGATGGCAAGTGAATCGTATATTTCAGCCAGCCCCGAGAATAACAAGTCGATCGGAAGAATACGTTTGGATTTACCCTTTGCAGGGCGGGGGGCGAGCCGTAATTTCCCCTCTGATGTCTCCATTATTTTGTTACTGGGCATCACATAGATGTGATTGGGCTCAATCTTACACTCCTCCGTAATTTCAAAAACCGGAAGTTCTGTTTCTTTTTGAAGTATTTCGGGCAGCAGGCTTTCGTGGTCTGGATCTAAATGTTGTATAAACAGATACGCCATACCGGAATCTTTCGGAATGGCTTTAAGTAATGTTTTAAAAGGAGTTAAGCCCCCGGCCGAAGCACCAATTCCAACAACCGAAAATAGATTTCCAGATTTAACTTTTTTTTCCTTATTGGCTAACTGTTTTTCTGACTTTGCGGCCATATTTTTTAATTCTCTTTGGGTTGAATTCCCCGCCGCTTGCAGCGAAGATAATAAAAAACGAAAAAGATACCCCGACTGCTTGCAGCGGGGTAGTTCATTCTGTGGTTAGCATAAAGCTCTCTTTTCCCGGAAGAGACATATCGTTATCCGCTATCAATTTAAGTGATTTATATATCAGCTCTTTAAGTTCCCCAAAATCAGCCGGTTTTCGGATGTAGTAGTGTGCCGCATCTTTGAAAACCTGCTTTATCATTTCATTATTAGTAGCGGTGGAAAAAATAATTACCGGTAAATCTTGTAATTTAGTGTTCCTCTTTATCTCTCCCAAGGCTGCAAATCCGTTTTTGCGGGGCATATTCAGATCAAGAAAAAGAACATCCGGAAGTTTGGTTTTTTTTCTGATGAGCCACTCCATCAGTTCATCGCCATTACTGAACGTGTTAATTTGTACAGATACCGGCAATTCTTCAATGGCCTCTTCAAACAGAAGGCGATCGGCAAAATCATCCTCAGCAAGGATTATGTTCAACTTGCTAAGGATTGGTGAAAATTCTTTATTATTTTTCATGATTTGAACCTACTTAAAATTGTGAGTGTTTACAATCTGATTATGGTTTGAACAGTTATTGATGTAACCGGGATCTAATAACTAAACTGGGTTCGATTGATAAAAATAGTAGTATTTATTGAATTATTTAATAATAAATATCTCCCTTTCCCCATCGGGAACCCTACGGAAGAAGGGGGGAATGGGCGATGATTAGTAGATTTTTTGATTGTTTAAATTGAATGATCGAATGAATCAGCACATATGAAGTCAATATAAAAAATTAAAAAAAAAGGCAGTACCCGCTCAAAGCGAACCTGCCTTTTTTATTTAATTTGGTTAAATAAAAGTTAATTCTATAAGCAAGTTTTCGCTTAATCTTCCGGCTGAACAACTATATTTTCATCTAATATCACAGCGGTCTGAGCTAACATTCGTCCATTTAAGGATGCTCCGGTTGTAAGTGTAATTCCGGTCATAGACAATAATATGCCCTCCACATGAGCATTCGTTCCAACAGTAACTTCGCCGGCTACCTGCCAAAATATATTTTGAGCTTGTGCTCCGCCGGTGAGAAAAATCTCAACATCTGAGCTCAGCGTAAGATTTTCAGCAATTTGGAAAATCCAGACATCCTCTGTGCCACCTGAAAGAGTAACATCAGTGGTGGCGGTAACGGTACTACTCCAGGTATAAAGCCCCGGAGATAGAGTTCTTCCGCCAATATCACCTGTATAGATTTCAACAAAATCCGGTGCCGATCTGCCGGCTGCATCATCATAGGCACTCCCCATATTCTCAACAGCGGTGGTAAGGTTTGATGGGGTAGGATCAGCCATATCAGCTGCATATACCCTTCCTGTTACCTGCGCTGACGTTGCGTAACCTGTTGCATCAGTCAGTGAAAACCCTGTAATAGAACTTCCGGCTGCCGGGCTTATACCTAAATCCCCTGTAATATCAGAGGTCGGACTATTATTGATGGCTGATTTTGCGAGCATTACATAATTACCGGCAAGTCCAAGGTCAACTACATCCAGAGTTTGGTTGTTGCCACCCGTTGTGAAATCCCATTCTGTATTTTCTGCAATAGATACACCGGTTGTGCTCATTGCTTCAATCGATATTTTTGCAGTATAATTTGTTCTGGCTTCAAAAACATTATCCGGGAAAAATTGGGCAGTAGTGCCGGAATATTCAACAGAACCGGAAACGGCTCCGGATTCATCTTCTACTGTAAAGGTTGCATTGTTAATCGTTGCGGCGTTCATAGCCTGATTAAAAGTTACGGTCACAACCATGTTGCGCTCAATGTCACTCTCTCCATCAACAGGATTTGTAGAAAAAATTGTGGGGGCTTCAGGATTTACTTCAGTACTTGTGCTACTGTCGCAGCCCATCAATAATCCGGCCAGTAAAACTGAATAAGCTGTTATGTTTAAAAATCTGTTTTTTAGTCTCATGATTTTTTCTATTTAACGTTACAATTGTTTTCGTGATGATATTCTTAACATCAACAAGTTGCACAAATTCTGCTACTTTGTTGTTACAGTTCACCATATTAAAATTGTATCAATCACTGATTGGGCTGGATATATCATTACCTGGTTTCAGTAAAAAAAAAGCAGCCCCGACATCTATCAGGACTGCTTTAGTGGTTTTTGGGGTATAGAATCTGAATCAGATTATTTATTTATGCTTGTTCTTTGATTAGAAGCAAAACCTTGTGGTTCAATGATGGTGTTATCATCAAGAGTTACGTCTGTTTGGGATAACATCCTACCATTTAAAGATGCACCATTGTTCATGGTGATTCCGGAAAGAGAAAGAATGATCCCTTCAAAATGTGAGGACTCACCCATATTTACTTCACCGGCAACCTGCCAAAAAATATTTTCGGCAACGGCACCATCACTAAGGGTAATTTCCACATCACGGTTCACTGTAAGGCCTTCGGGGATCTGGAAAATCCAAACATCTTCAGCACTACCGGCTAACATAATATTAGTGGAGATTTCAACTGAATCATTCCACTTATAAATTCCGGGCTCAAGTGTGACTGAAGATTCATTTGTGTTTTTATCCATTGCTGATTCAGCATTATAATCCTCTTCCATTCCAAAATCTGTTGCATCCGTTGAGTCTGTTGAATTCATCTCATTATCTTCAACACTGTGATCATTCCATGTGGAATCTGCATGATCATCTGATTGGACAAATTTGTAATCCATGAAGTCAACCGTTGATCGTTCTGATGCATCTGTATAGGCTGTCATCATATCTTCAAATGCTTGATTTAGGTTATTTGCATTTAAATCTGAATCCATTTCATTTGCCGTATTTTCCCGTTTTTCGTTTGTTTTGCGGGTAGTATCTCTGCGGGCAGCTTTCTTATCAACGTTTTCGTTATTTAACCAATACGCTGTATTATCAGCTTTATCTTTGATGCTTTTGGAGTCTGGGTCAAAACCTGTTTCCCCGGTAATTTCAGAAGATGAACCATTATGCATTGAAGATTGTGCAAGAATAACGTATTCAGCTGCACTTCCAAGATCTACTGTTTCTACCGGCTCGTTATTTCCGCCAGTTGTAAAGCTCCACTCCATATCGCTCTCGCTATCCTGGGAAGTTCCATAATCTGATAAATCTTCGTTGAACTCCTCATTTGAATAATCATCATCTGATTTGTTTGAAGCGGTTGTTATTTTAGCTGTATAATCTGATTCCGCTTTTAAACTTTTTTGGGTAGTAAACATCCCCTTGTTTTCGGAATACTCCATGGTACCTGTAACAGACACTGTTCCCTGCATTAATGAAAATGTGGAACTTTTCATGGAAGTTGAATCCATTTCTTCGCTAAAAGTGATTTCTATCACTACGTTTCGGGATACATCCTCTTCTCCATCGGATGGGGAGGTGCTAACAACGGTCGACTCGTTGGTATTAGACTTCTCCTGATTTACTATAGACTGATTTATGCTTCCTGTTGCAAATACAGCCATAAAAAAAGCTGCAATTGCTGTGCTGACGTAAGATATATTTTGTGTTCTCATGATATTTTTGATTTTATGAATCTAAAGGTATCTATAAATTTTCATTACCCGAGTAAACTACCTTTTCATTGTTTGTAAAGCGTTACAATGAAAAAGTAGTTAGTTGGATATTTCACAGAATTATTTCTAAATAGTGATAACTATTTACGAAAAGGTGCCTTCTGTGCATTCTGAACTATATTATGATTGTTCAACCAGAGCATTCTGCATCGCTCTTATTTTGTTCTGGTCGTTTTTAATTGAACTGTACTGGTCTCTGATCATCGTTTGTTGCTTAGAAGTCAAATGTTCTGATTCATCCTCCAGGACAGTTTCATATGATTCTACAGCCTTCTCTTCGCCTTCTTCGCACGAGTTTAGAACTGCTTTTCTGTCGTTACCTGAAAGCGCTGATTTGACATCCATCCAGGCGCGGAAGAATTTACCCGACACTTTTGTGCCTTCTTTTGCTTTGCCACCTAATTTTTGAATTTCGCTGACCAATTCATTCCGGCATTTCTGACTGGTTTGTGTAAACTTTGTAAACAGAGTTTTTAGCTCTTTTTCTTCTGTATTCTCTAATGCCGTTTCGTAACCATCAATTCTGTCATTGTTGATTACTACAAGTCTGTTTAATGCGTCAATTGTTTTATCTTTTTCCATATCTTCGATTATTAATTAGTTGTAATATGGTTTGTAAGCTGTAAAATTAGACAAGAAATCAAGCTTGCTACCCGATTCCTTGTTCTTTTGATTATTCAGGAAAGTTTAACTGTGAATTTCACGGGCATCGTTTTCCTGCCAGGTTCTTTCAAAGTGTTCAGCATCTTCTTTATTTTTAGGCTGAACACCCAAGATGATATGACCATCATTAATGCCTGATTCATATATTTTTGCACGCTCTTTGGGTATTCCCCAACCCACGAGAGCTCCAATAATTCCACCGGCCAATCCTCCGGCACCTGCTCCGGCTAATCCGGCTGCTATAGGTCCTGCAACAACAAGCCCGAGGCCGGGAATAACGACACTGGTTCCAATAGCAGCTATTACTCCCGCAACAGCACCAATGGTGCCGCCAATAGCTGAACCTGAACCTGCACCTTCAGCCGCTTTATTACCCAGTTCCGTTTCTTCCTCGTCTTCTGAAAAATATTTGTCATGCGTTTCTTTAGACATTACCAGATTAATCTCATCCTCTGTATATCCTCTCTCTTGCATTGAATTATACGCATTTTCCGTGCTTTGCCGGTCACTGAACATGCCTGTTAACATGCCCTGTTCATCAGCTTTATTATCCTGCTTCAGGTTACCATTCTTTGGATGGTCATCCTTGAGGTTATCATTATCAATGTGATCGTTTCTAAGATTTTTATTTTTTTCCATAATGTGCCGTTTTTTTGATTTAAGTTTTACTTACTAGTTTCTCAATTCTAAGGAGAATTATTTCTGATTAGAACATTCCCAGAAGCCAAAAAATAATCACAAATACGATGATGGTTCCAAAACAACCGCTACCTAATTTCATGGCTCCGTATCCTGCAATTGCCCCCTTTAAAAGATCATTCATAATGTTTTTCCTCTTTTAGATTGTTCTTACGCTTGTTTTACAGCCGCATCCATGTTCACTACTTTTACAGCAACTTTAGTCAATGTTTGATCGGCTGCCTTCTCTTCTTTTAGTGTTTCCAAAAGCAGCTTTTCAGCATCTTTCAAACCAAGTGTCTCGGCAAATTCACGCAGTGTTCCGTAAGTTGCTATTTCGTAATGTTCAATTTTTTGTGCTGCAGCTATTATACCGGCATCACATTTGGGGCCTTTTTCGCAATCTTCCATCATATCGCTTGCTTCGTCAATCAGACCATCCATTGCATCACATTTTACGGTCGATGGCTTTTTATCTATTGTTTTAAACACTTTTTCCAGGCGGTTAACCTGCTCTTTGGTCTCTTCCATGTGCTCTTTAAGAGCTTCAATTAGATCCTCTGATGATGCCAACGAGATCATGTTTGGAATAGCTTTTATTAAAGCCTTTTCAGCCCAAAGTATATCTTTCAGTTGCTCTTCAAACAATTCCATGAGCTGTGAAGAATGCATCCCTTTGTCTATCTGGTTTCCGTTGCTTTGTGATTTTTTACTTGTCTTCGTTTTCATAATTTTTCTCTTTTAAACAACAGAAGAGATGTACGTCCTTCTGTTTTATAGTTGTTTGTTGAAAGGTTAAAAGTGCTAAATGTCTTCAGTGAAAATGTGGCACAAACTTAATTTGCTAAAAGATCGTAAACTGTAATCTCTCCACCATGAGGATCATTTCTAATGGGCATCTCATCTTCTTCATGTAGGATCGCGAGGATTTGGTTGTCCCTCGTCCGAATCGTCTGCTTCTACTGGCCTGTCATTAGACTGATTCACATTAATTATCTTACTATTCGTCATAAATAATTTTAATTCTATAATTAGGAAATGATTGAATGTTTGTCTTACTAAAATGCCATATAAAATCACAGTTAGCATTACAGATATAAAAGTAAGACTTACATCTATCACAGTTAAAAAGTGGAATAATCGATTTGTATAAATTCGATTTCAAACTTTACAACAATCTTGCCGGGGCAAAGCCTTATTTGAGAGCACCTTGATTTTATGACAAAAAAAACACACCCTTCATTTGAAAGAGTGTGCATTTTTACGCTAAGGAAAGAATCTGTTACTTATTTCAAACCTGAATTAACTTCAGAAACTGCTTTTTTTATACGTTTGTTGGCTTTCGTGGCCAATTTTTTTGTTTCTTCATCGATACTCTCCAATGAATCCGACACTGAGTCTACGATATCATCAAAACTATCGGACATATAATCCGAGTATTCCTGATTTTTATCTAAAATTTTACGTCTTGTTTTAGACCCTTTTTGCGGTGCAAACAACAACCCGACTGCAACTCCGGCGGCCGAAGCTAAAAGGGTGTTGAGTATAATGCTTGATGTTTTCATGAATTTATATTTTAAATTGTTTCTTATTTTCTGATTAATTTTAACTGCGAACTAAGCAATTTTTTTGCCTTGTATTATCTGAAATACAATTGCTATAACAGCTATTACCAGCAGAATATGAATAATTCCACCTGCGCTGTATCCAATAAATCCAATTAACCAGGCTATAACTAATATTACTGCAACGATATATAGAAGATTTCCCATGATATGTGGTGATTTAAATTAAGGTTAGTTTATGGAATTAGTAGTACTTGAGAAAAAGTCATCTAAAGAGTCACCAAGGTTACCCATTGAACTGCTGAACTCTTCTTTAAACGTAACCCAGCTATCTCTATTGGTAACTCTGTAATTATCAATCTGTCGTTTAAGATCACTGTTGGTACTTTCAATACTCGCGATTCTAACTTCGTGGGCTGCTCTTACCTCTGGCTCTTCATCCTGAATTTTCTTTTTTATATCATCGATGGCAAGGTTATTTTCTTTTATTTCATTTGCAATTTCTTGCCTGTAAATTCGAACATCAGCCTCAATTTCACTTTGGGCTATTTCCAAATCTCTTTCTGCCTCAATAACTGAGGTTTGAGCTTTTTCCATTTTGTTGTCAGATCTGTCACATGATTGCGCAATAAATGCGAACATAATGGTGATGGTTGTAAGGAAAAATATTGATTTTTTCATATGTCTTGATTCAGTTGGTTTTTATGTTTTTTTATTCAGTTGTACCTTTAAAAGAAAATTTAAGGACATGATTTTTAAAACATGAATTCAACTGCCTCTTCAATAATCGTTTTAATTAATTGTCGATTCTCGACTATTTCGGGAGAATTGTGAAACTAATTTCACAACTATAATATGTGTTTATACAGCATCATAAGCGTTACAAAACACATTAAAAGATTTATATATATCACTGATCTTTATGAGGAGAGGACTTAGTAAAGGCCAATCAGACTGATACATTGATTTTATGGTGATAAGCGCTCTGAAACTAAAAGGCTTTAACTCAAAAGGCCGAAACATTTATTCATGCGCAGCTTTCCCTTTAGCAGTGATTAATCATTATAGAAATAGTTATAACACAACTTCCGCAAAATAGAGAAGTAGTAGCTACGAAGATAAGCTTAAATTGACAAGGTATAGCGACATTGACTCTTCACTATGACTTATCTGATATCAGTTAAAGGTAGCCCCAACGTGGGCCAAATCACCAACACAGGGCAATCGCCCTGTGAGCAGGGGCTCTATCATGCAAGCCCTGAAGGGGCGATAGACTGCTAATCGTCCTTGTGAGGGTTGCCCCCTTTTCCCTACAGGGATCCCTAGTGCCGTTTTCCACTACATTCATTTAGTTTAACTTACAGCGAAATCTGATACATTTCCCGAAAACGATAAATTTGCATACGTATCTTATTTACTGGTAACAGTACTATGGGCAGGACTGTCTTTACTCAATCATCAATCTTTAGTGCTTTCTAAGTCCAACAATGAAGGTTACTTAGTTTGTAGCATCTACTGACCATTGTTTAAGGTCAATTGGGGCCGAATTTTAAACTTTTGCGGAAGTTAAGATAAGGGTCAACGATAATTGTCTCTAAAGGAAAAGCTGAGTTCGTCATGGCCTGTCCTGATGAAACTGGGAGTTTTTTTTCTAAAATATTGACACTGGAATTGAGAAGCAGAAGCATGGTATTTACAGACTTGAGATCATCATAACTGAGCTAAATAATCAATCCCGGTAGCTTATCTCTCTGAAGTTTGCCTAACGGTGTTTTTGGGAGTGAGTCTATGTACCGGATCTCTTTTGGAATTTTAAATCCTGAAAGTTGTTTCTTCAGAGGCACAAAAATTTCATCATCTGACAGTGTCTTGCCGGATGATTGTGGCACAACCAGTGCAACAACTTTTTGCCCCCATTCGGCATCGGGAATTCCCAAAACCGCTGCCTCTGCAATTCCTTTAATGTGAGTAAGTGCCGATTCCACCTCAACCGGATCTACATTTTCACCCCCGGTAATAATACGGTCGGATCGCCTGTTTTTGAGGAAAAGCTGTCCTTTCCGGTTAATATGCCCAACGTCCCCGGTTTTAAACCAGCCATCGGCATCAAACGAACGTGATGTTAACTCTGGATTGTTGTACTCGTCGATCACCTGAGGACCTTTGAGCCAGATCTCTCCGTGTTCATTTGCCGGCATCACAGAACCGGATTCAGAATCTCTTATCTGAATTATGTTTGGTTTAAAAAGAGATCCGGCACTCTTTTTTGGAGTGTAGATTCCTCTCGGCTGAAGCATCGGATTTGCTGCAATTTGAGCACATGTTTCCGTCATTCCATAGCTGGATACAATTGGAATTCCGCGTTCTAGCGACCTGTCAATGAGCCGCTGAGTAATGGGGCCGCCCCCCAGTAACAAGGCTTTAAATTCGAGGTGCAGCTGAAATAACTTGTCGTCAAGCAACCTCATCAGCATTGTTGGAACAAGTGATGCAATCTGAAAGAGGCGGTTCTCACTTAAAAATACACGGATCTGATGCTCATCAAACCGATCCATTCGGAAAATAGCGGACCCATACAGTATGGATCGTAAAATTATAGATATTCCGCCAATATGATTGAGTGGCAGGCACAGCAGCCAATATCGGTTATGATCGGGTTTAAAATTGACAGCCGATGATGACGTAGCAAAGAGTATCTGTCTACGTTTGAGCGGGACGACTTTTGGCTGTCCTGATGAACCCGACGTAAAAAACTGTCCAAATTGTTTTTCAGGATCAGACGAGGGAGATGCTATTTCGTTGCCGGTGGATACAATAGTCATGAACTCACGTGGCACATTCAGTACAGAGTAGCTGCCCGTCCGGGATCTATTGTAATCATCGGTGTAAAAGGCGCCCGGGTTGATCTGTTTGATGTAACTCTCCAGTTCTGTATCGGTTACCGCGGGATTCAACGGTACAAAAGGAATTTTCAGGAGATAGCAGGCGGCTACGACAAACGTAAGTTCATCGCTGCTTTTACTTAACAGTGCGAGCGGTTGTGAGTCAGATAGATTATACTCCGCGATGAGTTTTTTGAATCTGGAGCAAAACCCGTAAAGATGAGCGTAATCATAAATTGTACTTTCGGAAGCCAGAAAGTTTAACGATGCATCTGGAAGTGGAAACGTGGGATATGTGTAAGTGCTCTGACTCATGAGTTACTGAACCGGAGTTAATAAATTCTGATTAATTTCCTGAAAAGCATACCAGCTCTTGAAATTTGGCTGAAGCCGGAATGTTCCGTTAATTTTTGGATTTTCATCGGCAATATTTTGGCGAAAAAACGATCCGGTATTTAGTCCGTGTGCCATTGTTTTACTGCCTGTCATTGCCGCAACTGACGCTATCATCCGTGTTCCCACAGCCGATTCGAGTGCGGTTGTATAAATCACTCTGTCATCAAGATGTTTTCGGGAGCTGATTGTTGCAAAAATCTCCATTAGATTTCCATGCAGGGTGGGTTTTATGATCAAATAAGGTGCCGGTTTCAAGTGATCGATAACCGAATGCAATCCAAAGAACGCAAGCGATTCGTCTGCTGCCACAGGAAGGTTGCAATAATTCATAACTGATTGAAACTGATCGATTGAGTTTGTGCGGCAGGGGTCTTCAATATACTCTATCGGCAGGTTACGAAATTGTGACGACAACTCAGACACATGATTGATGTCCCAGCTTCTGTTTGCATCCAGGCGAAATGTAATTTGCGGATATTCATTAACCAGTGTTTCCAGAGATTGTGGCAGATGGCCGGGGTCAGCTGTGACCTTGCATTTTAACACGTTGAATCCATCGCTGATATACCTCTTCGCATGCGACATAAATGTTGTTTCATTAGTTTCACCGAGTACGGCGTTCATCTGTAAAAAAGATTCTGAAGCGGCATCTAAAAGAGAGTGAACGGGCACCTGTCGCCTGACAGACAATATGGAAAGCCCGAGACTACTCAAGCCAAAATCAACGGAGGGGTAAACGGAGCGTGAGTTTATCCAAGTACTGAGATCATCAGGCGTAAACTCCCCATCAAAAAAAAGGTCTGTTTGTTCTCTTTTTGATGTAAGTAACGTTTCGGCCTGCTGCAGAGATTCTGTTGAAAAACCAGGCAGCGGAGCTACATCAGCAACAACATCTACGTCTGACTTATGGTACCGAAGTAACAACCCGTCGCGATGCTGAAAGGTACCTGCTCCCGTGATAAACGGTCGTTTGAAAGGCAGACTGTATCTGTACAATTTAAGCATAGTAGGTGATGATTAATCCTGATGAAAAAAGAACTCCGAAAAGAAACATAAGTCTTGCAGTCTGACCTAAAGTCTCATTAAGGGTTCGTTTATCTTCATTATTCCAAATGAGAGTGTTTAATCTGATTGCTTCAGGAAGAGAGAGCAGCGGAAGGAAAATCCAGAATGAGACATTATGTACAAAGAATATTATCGCTAACGAGAGATATGAGACGAACAACATTGCGATATACTCAATTCTGAGAGCCTGCTCACCAAAAAGAACGCCAAGAGTACGTTTATTAGCGACACGATCCTGTTCAACATCCCGCAGATTGTTGACGACCAGTATGTTTACACAGAGCGCTCCAACCGGTATTGATGCCCAAACAGTAAGCAGAGACCACTGCAGGGCATTCACGTAGTAGGTGCCTATAACCGCAACGAAACCGAAAAAAATAAACACAAAAATATCTCCCAGACCATTATACCCGAGAGGGTAGGGGCCTCCGGTATAAAGCACTCCAAAGAGAAGTGAGGCAAGGCCAATAGCGAGTACAATCCAGCCGCCAAACCAAACAAGATAAAGACCGGCGATAAATGCAGTCAGCATTGTGAGGATAGTAGCGAGCTTCATTGTTTCCGGTTTGATCAGTCCGGCTGCCGTGGCGCGTTCAAAGCCAAGCCTGTCATCGGTATCGGCACCGTTGACGAAATCGAAATAATCGTTGGCAAAGTTGGTCCCTATCTGAATGGCAAATGCACAGAAAAGGGCGACAGCAGTTGTATCTGCCCGGAATAGTTGATCATGCCAGGCAATAGAGGCGCCGACAAGTACAGGAACGACGGCTGCGGCCAGAGTTTTGGGTCGTGCTGCGCTCAGCCAATGTTGAAAATTAGTTGTATTCAAGGGGCAAATGGGTATTTATACTGTGGATAATTAAGCTGCAGGAAGATAAAGAATATCACATCCCCTAAAAAAGTTCAGGAAACAGAGCTATATAAATTGCCTGGACTTTAATTTCTTTGTTTAGAAGCGCTTCTAATTTATATAATTAATAAAATAACTTTAACCCCATTTTTTTGTAAGTATATCGAAAGATGTGGATTAAAAAAATTTTGTTAATGGTTGGCTACTCAATATCTTATGATTTGTTTTGAGTCAGCTTTCAGCATCGCACGTGATACCCCAAGTCGGCGCAATCTTTTTTAGACATCAATTCTTGATGGTAAACCAAATCGATGTCGAGAGTCTCAAAACATATCAACCAACTAATAATTAAATTATTTACGCACGCATGGCATACTCAAAACTTGAATATATTTGGCTTGATGGCTACGAACCAACGCAGCATCTAAGGAGTAAAACACGGGTTGTCCACGACTTCAGCGGAAAGCTCGAAGATGCACCCATCTGGGCTTTCGATGGCAGCTCTACACAGCAAGCAGAGGGAAGTTCTTCAGATTGTTTGTTAAAACCAGTAGCCATCTTTCCCGATCCTGAAACGAAAAACGGATTTCTTGTGATGACGGAAGTGCTGACTGCAGATGGTAAGCCTCACTCTACAAATTCTCGTGCCGTGATAGACGAAGACGAAAACAACGATTTCTGGTTTGGATTCGAGCAGGAATATTTTCTTGTTGATCCTGAAACGAACACACCGCTGGGTTTCCCGGTAAACGGGTATCCTGAACCTCAGGGACGTTATTACTGTGGCGTAGGAGCTCGCAATGTGTTTGGACGTGAAATAATCGATGAACATCTCGACATTTGCCTGGAAGCGGGACTGAACGTAGAGGGAACAAACGGCGAAGTTGCCGCAGGCCAGTGGGAATTTCAAATTTTTGCAAAAGGTGCTGCCCGGGCCGGAGATGAGATCTGGGTTGGACGCTACCTTATTGAGCGTACAGCGCGCAAGTACGGTATTGCTGTTGACTTGCACCCAAAACCACTCGGTGATACCGACTGGAACGGATCAGGTATGCACGCCAACTTTTCAAATGGCTTTATGCGGGATACCGGCGGTGAAGAGAATATGAAAAAAATATGCGAAGAGTTTGGTAAGCACATAAAAGAGCATATCGCTGTTTATGGCGCTGATAACGACAAACGTCTGACAGGTAAGCATGAGACACAATCTATAGACAAATTCAGCTATGGTGTGTCAGATCGCGGTGCATCTATCCGTATTCCAATTTCTACTATTGAAGAAGGCTGGAAAGGTCGTCTGGAAGATCGCCGGCCCGCTTCAAATGCATGTCCATATGAAGTAGCATCCATTATTATTCAAACTGTACGTAAAGTAAAATCCTGACCGGTTAATATCGGCGTATAAGCTCTACATTTATTTTAAAAGCTCTGTCTTGAATAAAGGCAGAGTTTTTCTTTTTTGCCGATCTTTTAACTCCCTGTTGAACCACAAATGACAGTGATTTGTCCCGGGGCATATTTTATGAGAAGAATGCTGAATAGAGTTTAAATCATTACCGAAACACTTTACATTAGTGAGAGACGATGAACCCGTCATCAGCAGTCGGCGAAGGTTCATCTAAACGTCCAAGGATAAAATTACCAGAATGGATAAACGCAATATTATTGATGAAATAGAGAGATATGACGGCAGCCACATTAAATTTGGTGTGGTTGATATAGATGGTGTATTGCGCGGGAAGCTGGTTTCAAAGAAAAAATTCCTCAAGTCACTCGAGCAAGACACTGGCTTTTGTAATGTGATTTTCGGGTGGGACGTAAACGATCAGGTATATGACGATTCAAAAGTCACCGGCTGGCATACCGGGTTTCCCGATTCTTCTGCAACTATTGACGTTTCGACCTATCGAAGGATTCCCTGGAATGATAATATCCCACTATTTTTGGCTGATTTTCATCGCTCAGACAACCTTTCAGATGTCTGTCCCAGATCATTGCTGAAACGAATAGATGAACGGAGCCGCAACGCCGGTTACATTCCAAAATTTGCCAGCGAGTATGAATGGTTCAACTTTCGTGAAACTCCACAATCGTTGAAAGAAAAGAACACGGTTGATCCCACCCCGTTAACCCCTGGGATGTTTGGTTACTCGCTGCTCCGATCTTCCCAGTACAACGAATATATGAGCGGGATTTCAGATCAAATGGAGAAATTTGGGGTGCCTGTGGAGGGGATCCACACGGAAACGGGAGACGGCGTTTATGAAGCCTGTATAGAGTATAGCGACATGGTGGAAGCCGCTGACAGAAGTGCACTGTTTAAAAGCGGTGTAAAAGAAATTGCGTTTCGCCATAACATAGTTGCCAGTTTTATGGCTAAGTGGAGTGATGAACTTCCAGGGTGCGGAGGCCACGTCCATCAAAGTCTGTGGGACAGCGATGAGAACACGAATCTGTTTTACAGCTCCGCATCAGATAAAAAAATCAGTCCGATTCTTGAACATTACATTGCCGGTCAGCTTTACTGCCTGCCCGAAATATTGCCGATGTATGCCCCAACGGTAAACAGCTATAAACGATTTGTTTCCGGGTCCTGGGCATCCACGTCGGTTAGCTGGGCACGATCGAACCGTACAACGGCACTTCGCGTTATTCCTGGCGGAAAAGATTCAACCAGGCTTGAGACGCGTGTACCTGGGTCGGATGCCAATCCCTATCTTTCTATGGCGGCTGCACTGGCTTCAGGATTGTACGGCATCGAAAATAAACTTACTTTGGATACACCGGAAACGCAGGGCAATGAATATGAAAACCCGGAAAGTAAATCACTGCCGGCAAATTTGAAGGATGCCACATCACATATGAAATCATCAGACCTCGCAAAAACGTTGTTTGGTGACACTTTCGTTGAGCATTTTGTTTATTCAAGAGAGTGGGAATGGGAGCAATTTTCGAAACGCGTAACGGATTGGGAGCTAAAAAGATATTTTGAAATCATCTAAAGCGGTGACATGAACCAAATCGATTTTATTGGGATCGTCAGGGAAGCGGTAAAGCATTTCGATTCCACAAAGAGAATTGTACGAATTGATGACATAAGCGCCAAGGTATCGACGAATCACGTCTACCGAATTAAGTTTTCCGATAACAATTTCATTATTGCCAAGCTCTCCTATTTTGGCAAGTTTGAACATTTTGTGGAAGATCACAGCATCATCAACTCTCTTTCAAATAATTTGCCGGCGCCGTTTGAAAATGTGCTTGCCCGTTCTCTGATCAAAGGCAACTCCTTGTTTGTGCATCGCCATACAGATCAGCTTATTGACGCCTGGACTGTGTTTTATCGACCAATGAGAGTGCGACAGAAACTACCGAAACGTTTGAACGAAGAACAGATTAAAAAGCTGGCCAAAACCTTCGCGCAGTTCCATCAAGCGTGCTACAGCGTAAGAAATACACTCCCCCCGTCGTCCAAGACGATGCAGATAGACATAGAGCATCTGTTGCGAATTCTTCAGACTTCACTGGGCAAACATGACCACAGGATGCACATTGACCTGATACGCGAGCAGTGCCATAAGTTTCTTGAAAATACAGCTTTTATGACGCCCGAAACCTTTGAACCCATACCCGTTTTTGTGGACTGGAACATTGGAAACTTTTCGGTGTCTAAAAATATGGTACTTCATTCCCGGTGGGATTACGACTGGTTCAGGGTAAGCTCGCGGATAATGGATTTCTATTTTTTCAGCCGTATCGTCTCGGAAGTGGGTGATCAAACGATATTCAGCTATGACATTGAACGGCTGATGGAGGATCGGTTTTTGGTCTTTCTGAAAGCGTATCATGAAGAATACCCACTGACGGAAGCAGAGATTCGCTTCCTGCCCGAGTCCTACCGGTTTTTCCTACTGAATTATGTAGTGAAATACGGCCGGTATTTTTTCCATGAAGTATTTTCTAATCGCTTGCAGCAGGAAGCATACACGCGTCATTTACCAACGATTGAAGAAAAATTTGACCCCGACCCCATCCTCAAAGCATTATTTGACTAATCAAACCTATGGACAGAGTTTCCTTTAAAGAAATTGCAAAGAAGTATAAAGTTATTTTTGTAGACTCATATGGAGTTCTCAAAAATCATAACGGACTCATAGACGGTGTGCAGCCTGTGATAGATTCTTTGAGAGAACAAGAAAAAACAATCAGGGTTTTGACTAACGACGCTTCACGGAGCCAGGAGCAGCAGGTTAACATGTTTCAGAGTCTGGGTTTGAGTGGTTTGAAAGAGGAAGAGATTATTACATCCGGTATGCTGGCCCGCCACTTTCTTGAGCTGAAGGTAAACTCAGGAAAAATAGCCTATCTGGGTACACCTGACTCTGCTGAATATTTTCTCCAGTATGGCCTTGAACCTATTCCTGTAGCTGATATTGATCTTGAGAATATAGATGATATTCAGGCATTTGTGTTTCTGGACGACGAGGGATTCGACTGGAACGATGGAATAAATAAGACGGTGAACTTTTTGAGGCGAAAAAATTTGCCCATCATTGTGGCCAACTCTGATAAATACTACCCCATCTCAAAAAACGATGTTGCGGTGGCTATCGGCGGGATCAGCAGACTGATTGAGTCCGTATTGAATCAAAAATTTATCCGTTTTGGAAAACCGGACTCCCAGATGTTTATGTATGCATTTGATGAAATCAACAAGAACGGACATTTTACCAAAAGCGACATTCTGATGGTCGGAGATACTCTTCACACAGATATCCTGGGCGGCAATAAATTCGGTCTTAAAACACTCCTTGTGCTGTCTGGTAATACTCGCCCGGAAAGCGTAGAGATGAAGATAAATTCAAGCGGTATAATACCTGATTTTATATCAGATTCAATTCTGACCTGAGTCGGTTAAAATGGAGCGTCGTCTCCGCCGGGATTATGGGTAGGAGGTGGCGTCTTCGATGACTGCTGATCCGGCAAGAACTGTGAATCATCATTTCCACCGTTCTGCATGGGATCGTCTGAGTGCGTAAGTTTTTCGAACCGTGCATACTGCTTCACAAAATACATATTGGTTGTACCCACCGGCCCGTTACGCTGTTTCCCGATAATGAGTTCTGCAAGGCCGTTTGTTGACTGCCCTTCAGCAGTGGATGTAATTCCATAGTATTCCGGCCGGTAGAGAAAGCAAACCACATCGGCATCCTGCTCAATTGAACCGGATTCACGCAGGTCACTCAGCTGTGGTCGCTTATCGCCGCCGCGCTGCTCAACCTGACGACTAAGCTGCGAGAGCGCAATTACGGGAACGCTCAGTTCCTTGGCAAGTCCTTTAAGGCCCCTTGAGATAGTGGCAATTTCCTGCTCGCGGCTTCCGATATCTTTAGAATTTGCGGTCATCAGCTGCAGGTAATCCACAACAATAAGCCCGATATCGTGCTCACTTTTAAGCCTTCGGCATTTTGTACGGAGTTCCATGAGACTCAGTCCAGGAGTGTCATCAATGAATATCTTAGCCGTAAATAACCGGCTGGCCGCATCTATCAGGCGCTTGAAGTCTTCATCGTTCAACTTGCCGGTACGCGCCTGCTGAGCGTCGATCCGGGCTTCCATGGTGAGAAAACGCTGCACAAGCTGCTGAGATGACATCTCAAGACTGAAAATAGCCACATTTCTGCGCATTGATTCATCGGGGTAGAGAACGGCATTTCTTGCGCATGTAAGCGTGAAGGCCGTTTTACCCATAGACGGGCGGGCAGCGATGATAATCAGGTCGCCATCCTGCCAGCCTGATGTGTACTTGTCTACATCAAGTCCGGCGGGAACGCCGGTAATTCCTGATGGCTTGCCACGAAGATCTTCAAGATATTGAAGCGTGTCTTTCAGTATATCGCCGATAGCCTGAGAGCTGGCGCGGGATTTTGTATTGGCAATTTCAAAAATGCGCTGCTCCGCAGCATCCAGAGATTCAAAAGCGTCTGATGAAGAGTCGTATGCATTTTTGATGATCTCATTACACTGCACGATCAGGTTTCTTTTGATTGCTTTTTCGGTAATAATTTGTGCGTGATAGCTCACGTTTGCCGCAGAGCTCACAGACCGTGTTAAGTCGGCGAGGTATCCCGCACCACCAACCTTATCAAGCAGATCGTTATCACGAAGCTCACTTTCAACCGTCAGCAGGTCAAGTGGATTGTCGCGCTCATAAAGGCTTTGCAGTGTTTCAAAAATATGGCGATGAGCTGGTTTGTAGAAATCTTCTGACTGTAGTTGCTGAAGCGCTATAGTAGCTGATTCATGTTCGATAAGCATTGCGCCCAGAACGGCTTCTTCAACTTCAACCGCCTGTGGCGGAATCCGGCCACCGTCTTTGGGTGAGGAGTTACCGTTACTGTTTTGAAAGTTAGAACCTCGCTGATCTGCCATACTGAAAGAAACGTTGAATAAATGAGCGCTGAGCCTGTTTTTTAAATAAATCGGCTCATCAATGAATGGGGTTTGCCTGATCATTCAAATTAACAAAAAAGGAGCTGAGACAAGAAAGAAAACTTTATAAAATAGAGTTCGATTATAAAAAGCGAATACAGAAGTCTCCAATAATGAGGCTGCGAGAAAATAAGGAGGCAATCGTCGAGTAGGTTAACTTTTTTAGGCCGATGATCTTAATCCGAAGCTCCATTCCCTATCAAGTCCCGACAGGGTGCGGCAGGAGCCTGTCCGGCTTTCGACGGAAGGGGACGGGGGAGGGTAAAAAAACCAGGAATCTTTGAAAGTAGAAGACTGCCTGATTTTTTCAATCACAATTTCATTGGAGTTCATTTTTCTCACAGTCCCAGATAAGGGGAGATAAAGAGGGGTGTTCATTGGATTTCCAAAAATTTGTAGCTGCTATATTTGAGTAGACACTAAATTAAGTGGGACTTTCAATAACTTAATTCATTAATCGAACTAAGGCTACAATAGTGCCTCAGATATTCACAGCTGTATGTTCATACATGTTTTTCTTTGATGGATCCATCAATCCGACACTGTTGAACGGTTCAATTTCCTCTGAGACCAGCCTGACAAAGGCGTTAATCTCTCCCTGTGTGGGTGATCTGTTGCCTTTAAGCAGTTCTGAAAGTCTATTATAGCAGTTTTGAACAATTGATGTGATGTCCGGTTTATCTGCGCTCAAAAAGTGATCCGGAATTTTACCTGCGAGCCTGCTTTGTTCGTACTGAATCGTGCAGGTGAAGTAGAGCATTGAATAGGCTGAAAATAGGTCGAAATGGTGGCGGCTTTTATTGCATCCTGCAACCAGCAGATCGATAAGTGCCAGTTCATTAAAGAAAGCTGTTTGGTACGCACCGAGCCGGACCTGGCGTTCACCGTCGTTTTCAAACGTGCTGATGAGAAGTGAAACCAGTTTTTCTACACCTGCGAGTGAATGGGCGATTCCTGTGCTGTGCAGCGGGTCAATAAAGCCAGCGGTGTGATGGAGTGCTGCCCAGCTATCGCCATACATATTGTCGAGCTTGCGCTGAAGACGTCCCGTTCGAACGATTTTTCCGGGTTCTTCAGCGAGATTACTGTCACTGAACAGAGTGTGGATAGATGGGTATTTTGATATAATATTTCTCCACTCTTCTGAAGCCGATATGTCATTTGTTTGTTCACCATCTAAAACCAGTCCGGCACTCAGCAGTCCATCGTTAAATCGAAGCATCCACAGCCAGCCCGGCTCCAAAAGATGATGCAGAGCAGAGTGATCGGGATTATATGGATAATCGTCAGTTTTAAAGCCGTGATTATCAAGATAAGTCTGCCACTCCGAAACATTCTCAAAATGGGAGTAGAGAGCCCGCGTATTTGTCTGGAAACTTTGAGTGGCTGACGTTGTCCCGAAAAACTGACCGGAAAACTGCGGTGAGCCTGTTGCGTCGATTATAAATCCGGTTGAAATCTCAATGGCAGTGCTGTTTTGAAATGCCTTAACCAGCCAGTGACCTGCCTCTGTTCTTTTGATGGTCTCAATTTCAGTGTGATCCAGATAGTCGATACCGGCATCTTTCACCATCTGAACAAAAAGATGATCGGTGTCCGGACGGTACCATTGTGTGTCTGAATTTTCATCGTCTATGCTTGCGGCCACCAATAGTTCACGACTGTGATTGGAATAAGACGAAAATGGGGCATTTTTTTGATGTTTATAATAGCTGAACCCGCGTTTCAACCCGCAATTTACGGTGGGGTAGTTTGTTTGCCATGATCCATACCGGGAAAGTTTTCTGAGCTCTGGCAGATTATACTCATCAGACAGATCGCGTAAAATCATATCGGCTATTGGTGTTGATGATTCACCAATTGAAAACTTTGGATGCTCTCCTTTTTCAACCAGGCATACATTAAACCCGGTACTGTTCAGGCAGAGCGCGGAAATAGATCCGGCGAAACCGCCGCCTGCGATTAGAAAGTCGTACACGGTTTTTTGGTTTGGCATTAAGCTTTACTTGTATTCAGATGGTTGGTTAAACTAACGAAAAGCAGTGTGATTTGGGTTCATAATAGGCAAGTTTTTTGGGGCTTTTCTGGTGGAATGGATAAATTCCGGTTTTGTAATAACATCCGTAACACACCCCTGATTCTCACAAGACACGCGTTGCGTGATTGCTAATATCTGTCCCCTCTGATAGATGGGATTTTCGGAGTCTTTTTCAGGGCACATAAATCCCCTCTTGAGAGGGGATAGGCTTAAACGAACCGACAGAGTCGGATGAGTTTAGCGAGGGGTGTGTGCAAGAGTACCGTGTGAGTTGACAAATATCGATGTCGCAATAACATCTGAAACACACCCCTGATTCTCGCAATACACGCGTTGCGTGATTGTTCATATCTGTCCCCTCTGATAGATGGGATTTTCGGAGTCATTTTCAGGGCACATAAATCCCCTCTTGAGAGGGGATAGGCTCAAACGAACCGACAGAGTCGGATGAGTTTAGCGAGGGGTGTGTTGAAACGGTCTGGAAACAACCTATAATTACAACATGCAAAAAAATACTGTAAGGGTTCACTTTTGAATGGATCATAAGTACATACAAGGTTCATCAAAGCTGAGAGAGTATGAAGCGTCCGATTATTCCATACGATAAGAAATTGAAGAAAAAAGCCCGAGAACTTCGAAACAACAGCACGCTCAGTGAGGTGATCCTTTGGAAATATTTAAAAGGAAGACAGATGCAGGGCTTTGATTTTCACCGTCAGCGTCCCGTTGGTAATTATATTGTGGACTTTATTTGTAGCGAGTTGTGGCTGGTAATTGAACTGGATGGGTACACGCATGGGTTGGATACAAGAATCAGAAATGACGAAAGAAGAGAAAAACGGTTAAATGAAATAGGACTGCGTGTTATCCGGTTTTGGGATGATGAGGTTTTTGAAGAGGTCGAGAATGTTTTAAGGGTCATAGAGCACGCTGTTTTCGACCAGAAAAAGAAGTTAAGATATTGAAACGTAGTGAGTTTTAAGAAGATCTATTCGTTGTAATGACATCCGTAACACACCCCTGATTTTCGCAATACACGCGTTGCGTGATTGTTCATATCTGTCCCCTCTGAAGATGGGATTTTCGGAGTCATTTTCAGGGCTTTTTACTTTTAAATTAAACGTTTTGAGGGCACATAAATCCCCTCTTGAGAGGGGATAGGCTTAAACGAACCGACAGAGTCGGATGAGTTTAGCGAGGGGTGTGTCGGCGCATTGGATTAAACTCATCCTCTACACTCTTCACACCTCATCCGTGGCAATACCTCCTGAGTCAAATTCATTTCTTCAAGGCGGCTTTTACGTAATGGCAGGCAATGGCTGCAATCGGAAAACTTTTCAAGATCCCAGGTGTCGGCGAAGACACGTCCCCGGTTTAGCTTAATTGCCCGCTCGAAGGTTTCCTCAAGAGCATGAAAGGTGGGTGGGACGAATGATCCTTCGGCAAGCAGCTTGTCCATAATGCCGTTGCCCGGTCGCGTGGGAATGATCGAGCATGTATCGATACCGCAGTCAAAGGCAAATTCTACGGCACGGAGTGACCACTCGATATTCTCACGGGGATCCGTCAGATATGGCGGGTTCAATAGAATAAAGGCACGGGTTTTGATTCCGTTCGATGTCAGAAATCCAGCGGCTCGTTTAAAATCATCCGTTGTGATCTGCTTGTTCAGCTTTGGAAGAACATCGGGATGAATAGATTCCAACCCCATCGCGATTTCAAGGTCTCCTTCAATCAGCTGTTGAAATTCTAAAACCGATGAATTGCAGAGTTTTGGATGATTCTCAAGCAGTACGGTCTCATATGAATCCAGAAGCCGGGCAATCTCAGGATGATCTTCCGGTAGGATCGACTTCTTATCGAAGAAGTTTCCGTTGTTATAAAGTTTGATCATGTCAGCCGGAGGCAATCGGTCCAGCCCAAACCGGATCTGTTCAGGAATTGCACCTGCAGGCGTTG
>Ga0136589_1000214_pt1 | contig 30272 bp, 22 predicted proteins | sample AntRauMFilla3764_FD_104640 | JGI IMG/M metagenome (GOLD analysis project Ga0136589, IMG submission 104640) | Saline lake microbial communities from Rauer Islands, Antarctica - Metagenome Filla 3 #764 | ecosystem: Environmental > Aquatic > Non-marine Saline and Alkaline > Saline | place...
AGCCTTGTTCGTGATGGTCGTGTTCGTCCTCGTCGCGGCCATCGCCCCAGCGCCCGTCGCCGCAGCACCGGTCGTAGAGCAAAACGAGACGGTCATTCAAGCCGAGTTCTCCAACACGGTTCCGGTCGACCGCGACGATGGATCTGTGTACCTCTGGAAATCCGAACCCAACACGCTGACCGTAACGTATCAGTCCTCCGATAAGTACGAACTGTATAACCTCTGCGTGCAGAACGAGACTGGGGTGCAGGTCCTCTGTGAGGACGAGAGAGTCGCGCCAGGGGATGGAACGATGAGCCTAGACTTCGGCAACCTCTCGGCGTTTCAGGGGTCACAAAACGTCACTGTCGTTCTCTGGAACAACTTCCCGGGGGAATCCGAAATGCTTGGCTCCCACACGATCAATATCACGATCATCGAGAAAGACGGCGACATCGACGGTGACAAGCTCTCGAACGCGGACGAACTGTCGAACAACACCTCGATGTTCCTGATGGACACTGACCAAGACAGCCTCGAGGACGGGGCCGAGGTGATAAACTATGGCACGTCACCGACATCGGCAGACACCGACAACGATGGCCTATCGGACGCAGCCGAGCTGTCGAGATCGCTCTCGCCGACGGATCCTGACACCGATGGCGACGGACTGAACGACAGATTGGAATCGCGATTGGGAACTGATCCGACCAACAGTGGTACCACACCGATGCTTCTGTTCGCGAGTGTGACGCTCTCCGGTGTCGTCGCCGTTGTGGCGCGCTGGATCTGGCCCTTGTGGAGGCATCGGCTCATCAGCTCCGTTCCCTCTCGACCCGAGACAGGACCGGCGTTTATCGGAGGCGAATCGTCTGACGCACCCGACCCAGACGAATCAGCTATCTCACAAGAGTTCGACCACGCAGAACTTCAGCAGTCGTCACAACCGGTACTGACTGACGAGGACAGAGTCGTCCAACTCCTCCGCGAGAACGATGGGTGGGTGTATCAGAGCTTCATCGTCGAGGAGACGAGTTGGTCCAAGTCGAAGGTGAGCCGACTCCTCTCCCAGATGGCCGACGAGGGGACGATCGAGAAGATCAGCATTGGGCGGCAGAACGTCGTCGCCGAGAAAGGGTCGATGCCCGATGGGTTCGGGTCACCGTTCGAGGAGGGGGGTGAGTGATAGCTGCGATTCCTTCTCTCACTACGTTCGACGAGAGAGCCCCGATTGCCGCGTCGTCAGGCGTTGAGTCGCGTCTGGAAACCTTTGACCACGTTGAAACAGAGACCCGGGAGCTGACTCGGTGACGGCGTGGTCCCAGCGCGGAGGAACGAGAATCCGGAGTCGAACCGGCCTTCGCGCAGATACAGTGACGCGAGGGCGTAGTGATGGGTTCCAGTCACGTCGTAGCCGTTGGTCTCCAGTTCGACGACGTCATCAGCGAACGTCCGGAGATAGTGGCTGTTCGCCTCTCGGACGGCATCGGCACTCGGGCCACCCGATGGGTAGCGTCGTAAGAGCGGTTCGTCGACGTAGGCCAACTTCCCCTGCTTGAGGAGGCGGATGAGGAACTCGGTGTCTTGATATCGGTCGAACGATTCGTCGAAGCCATCGATTCGGTCCACTACGTCCGACTCGACGATGAGCGTCGACCCGGCGCTGGTGTGGAGGTTCTCCATGAGCACCTCCTTGACGAGCTCTTCGCCACCTTCGAGGCCCTCTCTGGAACTGTGACCACCGAGGAGCGACTTGATGCGCTCCCACTTGGGGGCTGCGTCCTCGCCGTTGACGATGGTCGTTCCGCAGTAGGCGGCGACCCATTCGTCGGACCGCTGCTCGAGCGTCTCTACCTGTTGTTCGAGTTTCGTTGGCGCCCACACGTCGTCCGAGTCGAGGAGGGCGATGTAGTCGCCCGTCGCAACCCCGATGCCGGTGTTGCGGGCGGCGCTGCCGCCTCGATTGGTCTCGTGTTCGAGGAAGGTCACACGTGAGTCGTCGTACTCGTTCACGACCGACTCCGTGTCATCGTCGGAGGCGTCATCGACGACGATGACCTCGACGTCCGACAGCGTCTGGTCGAGTGCGCTGTCGATGGACCGGGGCAAGACGTCCGCTCGATTGTACGTGGGAATGATGACGCTGACTGTTGGCATCGAGATTCGAGTGGCACTCGTCGTGGGGAGTCCTTTATTATCGCTCCAGTAACCGGGGCGACAGTCGATCGCTTATCGCTCATATAATACTGGTCTGACGGACCGTCGAGGGGACATGGACACCGAAGAGCTACAAACGCAGAGTACACGCGTCCTCGACGAGATATCTCGTGCACTCGTCGTTGACCGTGCCGTCCTCCGGCGGATCCTCACAAGTGTACTCTCAGAGGGGCACGTGCTCCTTGAGGACGTACCGGGGACCGGAAAGACACTGACTGCACGGCGCTTTGCGACCGCGCTCGACCTCTCGTTTTCGCGGATCCAGTTCACGTCCGACCTCGTCCCCACCGACGTGACCGGGACGTACGTCTCCGGCGAACGCGACGGATCGTTCGAGTTCAGCCAAGGGCCGCTTTTCGTCAACGTCGTTCTCGCGGACGAGAGAAACCGTGCCTCACCGAAGACGCAAGCCGCGCTCTTCGAAGCGATGGCCGAGGGGCATGTGACGGTCGATGGCGAGACGTATCCGCTTCCCGAACCGTTCTTCGTCATCGCCACACAGAACCCCGCCGAACAGGGCGAGGAGACATCATCGCTCTCGGAGGCGCAGAAGGATCGCTTCCTCATCAAGGACAGCCTCGGCTATCCCGACGAGGAAGGCGAACTCGAGTTACTCGACCGACGTGTCGATGTTGGTGTCTCTCCATTCGGGTCCCAGTGTCTCTTCGAAGCAGCCCGGACGACGGCTGCAGTGCAGGGCCGCGGGTTCGTCATCCCGGACGACGTGAGAGCCGTCGCTCACTCGACCATCGCTCACCGCCTCGCTCCGACTGCCGAGGCGACGGTGAACAACGTCGACCGAATGCGACCGGTCGGCGAAGTGTTCTCCGAAGTCACAGTCCCGAGGGTTAATCGTAAAGTGCGAGCGTGAGGGACGCCAGCGCGACCGCAACCGCGACAACTGGCTCGTCGATTACCGAACTCACCGCCGAGAATTGAAGCAGACACGTTGACCGCGCTCCCCCACGCGCCCCCAATTACCGGTCCAATAAGTCAGCGCTATCAGGTCGATAATAACGGAGGGGTGGTGTGATGGATGAGGTGGAAATGGAACGATCATCGCGAACACTGAAGCGCGCAGGCATTGCGCTCGTCGTCGGCATGCTGGTGATGACTGCGGGATGTGCGGGTCTCTCAGGCGGCGATGCAGGAACAGCAGAGAACGAATCGACCGGCGAGGAGACGGCCGGTGCGGCCGATTTGAATTCGGCGAATGAGTCGGAGACGGCGACGGGATCGAACGAATCGGACGGCCACTCACACAGCCACGAGAACGAGACCTCATCGAACACGTCAACCTCCATTAACGCGGAATACTCCGGAGAAATGGCCGCGATGGTCGGTGGTGAACGCGTCGACCTCGCAGCGAACATCGAAGGCGAAGACGCCATCACCATGGCCGACACCGACACGTGGTACACGAACGAGAGCGTGACGCTCTCGACGGCACTCGCCGACGCCGGCGTCGAAGCTGAAGAGTCGACGCTCACCTACGACGGTGAGACCTACGACGAGTCCACGGACGGGACGGAGATCAGCTACCGCGTCGGCAGCCACGAAGTCGATCCTGAGGAGTACACGCTCGAATCGGACGACAAGGTCTGGGTCCTCGTCGTGACTGACGACTCGAACGTCACTACGCCGGGCGAGTACATCCCTCCGGAGAACCTCCACGTCCACGGCAGTATCAATTTCACCGTCGATGGTGAGGAACTGGATTTCAGTCGAGACAAGTACCAGCAGGCCGGTCACAACGACCACTTCCACTTCGAAGGCGGACACGCCAGTCCGTGGCACGCACACTCTGCGCACGTCACGATCGGCTACGCGATGTCGACGCTCGAGGGCATCAACGTGACCGATGACGCCATGACTTACAACGGGACGGCGTACTCCCTCGACGGCGAGAACGGAGCGGCCACGATAAAGGTGAACGGTGAATCGGTCGACCCGAACGAGTACTACCTGAAAAACGGCGATTCGGTCACAATCGAGATCGAATCGTCTGACTGAGAGCGCTCCGTCATTTATGAACACGAACCATCGGACAGCATGTGACCAGCACTCGAGACGCCACCCAGAGAGGTGTCTCGAACGGCCGATTTCACCCGTTGAGCGCGACGAGCGGAGGCGTCGCCGGTGAGTCGAAGCATGGTCACGGCGTTCCTCTCCATCGTGGGGGGGCGTATCTTCATTGTGCTGTCGTCGGTGGTCCTCACTCCAATTCTCATCACAACCCTCGGGTTCGAACTCTACGGGCGCTACAGTACCCTTACAGCGGTGTTCGGCATCTCGACCATTTTGATGAGTTCAGGCATCAACAGTGGTGCCCGCAAGTACCTCTCCGAAGAACGTTCGATTCAGGACTGGAAGACGCACGTCTTCGGCTACTACTTCCGCCTCGGAACCGTCCTCGCGGTGCTGACTGCGCTGGCGTTTGCTGGCGCAGCACGCTTCGGCCTCGTCAGCGAGTATCTCGGTGAGCAGTACATCGTCGGCTTCTACGGATTGGCCGGACTGACTATCGCGACACAGTTCCGCGAATTCTCCCGCCGGTCTCTGATGGGCCTCAAGCAAGAGCACCTCTCCGAACCGCTGCGTGTGATCAACAAGGTCGGCACGCGGATCGTACTCATCGGTATCGCCTACGTCGGCTTTGAGATCGGTGGGATGATGGTCGGTCTCATCGTCGTCAACGGCCTCGTCGCCCTGCTCGCGCTGTGGTGGCTTCGAACCAACATCTCGCTGCGCGGTATTTTCACTCGGTCGCCGGGTGGGTTCCCGACGAGGGAACTGTTCAGCTTCAACCACCTCTCCGTGGTCTACATGTTGTTCCTCACGTCGATGTACCACGTCGACGTGTTGATGCTCGCCTCGGTCGTCACCGAGACGCAGGTCGGCTACTACAAGTCCGCGTTGGTCATCAGCCAGTTCCTCTGGGTGATCCCACGGTCCATTCAATCGATGCTCATCCAGTCGGTCTCGGACCTCTGGGCGGACGGCCGTATCGACCAGATAAACGAGATCGCGTCGCGAGTCACCCGGTACGGGATGCTCGTCGTCGTTCTGTTGTCGATCGGGCTCGGGGCGCTCGCGAAGGACTTCGTCCCGCTATATCTCGGTGACGGGTCGATGCCAGTCGTCACACCGCTTCTCATCCTCCTGCCCGGGACCATCGGATTCGCCGTCGTCAGACCGATCCTCGCCATCAGTCACGCGAAGGCAGACATGAAACCGCTCATCGCGGCGACGGGGGCCGCAGCGGCTCTGAACCTCGGACTCAACGCGGTTCTCATTCCTCGATACGGAATTCTCGGAGCGGCGGTCGCGACAACCATCGGCTACTCGTCGCTGCCGGTTTTTAACCTCGTCAGCGCCCGTTACCTTGGGTTCAAACCGTTCGCGGACGCGCGAATCATTCGGGTGTTAGCGACGGGGGCCATTGCGAGCGTTCCGATATTCCTCCTCTCGGTGACGCTCGAGAACAGCCTCCTCGCGTTGGCAGTTATTCCCCCGGTCGGGTTCCTCGTCTTCGTGACGGTGGCGTTCCTGGTCGGTGCCGTCGGGATCGATGAGGCACTGGACGTGATGGAGTCGCTCCCGGACCCCATCGGATCGCATGCATCTGCCGCCCTCGCGAGCGGCGGCGGCCTCAGTGGGATCGGGAAGCACTCGCGGAGCACCACGTCGTGGACCGAGCGACACTCGGACACGCTCCAACGCGCCCTCCTCGTCATCGGTATCCTCCTCTCGCTTTCCGGTGTCGTCCTCGCCGCGGGCGTGCCTGGCGTCGATACGGATCCGTCTATCGAAGGTGAATCGCCGATTCCAGATGTGAACACCACCGAACCGGTCACCGAGACCCCACCGACGACGAACGGGACGCAGCCCTCAGATTCACCGTCGAATTCCTCGACTCGCTCGGAAGATCCGTCCACGGACTCACCGACGAACGATTCGAATAGCACGACGGAGAATAGCGACACTGAGTCCAGTGGCACTGATGACAGCGACACGACTGAGTCCAGTGGCACTGACGACAGCGACACGGCTGAGTCTAGTGGCACTGAAAACACTGACACAACTGACGACAGCGACACGGTTGAATCCAGTGGCACTGACGACAGCGACACGACTGAGTCTAGTGGCACTGAAAACACTGATACGACTGACGACAGCGACACTGAAAACACTGATACGACTGACGACAGCGACACGGCTGAATCCAGTGGCACTGATGATAGCGACACGACTGAATCCAGTGGCACTGATGATAGCGACACGACTGACGACAGCACCACTCAGGACAGCACGACTGACGACAGCACCACTCAGAACACCACGACTGACGACAGCACCACTCAGAACACCACGGCAACGGAGAACAGCACAACAACTGAGAACACCACGACTGACGACAGCACCACTCAGAACACCACGACTGACGACAGCACCACTCAGAACACCACGACTGACGACAGCACCACTCAGAACACCACGGCAACGGAGAACAGCACAACGACTGAGAACGCCACCACTCAGAACACCACGACAACGGAGAACACCACCACTCAGAACAGCACGTCAACAGAGAACACCACCACTCAGAACAGCACGTCAACGTTTAGCGACATACCAACGCTCCTGATGGGCTATCAGAGAATGTCGACGAACTGGCTTCTCTCGTCGTGGTTCCCGACCGGCGAGACGCCGTGGGTTCGGTCGACTCTCTCCGTCGGGTTTACTGGCATCGTTGGCTCTGACACTATCTAACTGGCCAGTCTACGTTCTTTTTGGCTCTGTTGAAGCCCTCACGCAATGACCGGAATGTCGTGCTGAATAGAGGGGTCGTATGCAGCAGCGAGATGTTCCCCCACCGATTTTTGTGAACAGTCCTGAACAAGCTGACCGTCAGCGCGGGCCTTTCCTCTCGTACGTAATATACGTGCTCTGTATTCAGCACCGCCTCGGCACAGTATCGAAGACCGCGAGTTTCAACGAAGCCAGACGGCGGCGCTTCAGTCTTCCAGTCTCGGCGACGGTGACTCAGTGCGTCGCTGGGATCGGCTCTGTTCCCTGTTGGTCGAGGACTTCGACGTAGAGGTCTGCTATCTCCTCGCAGACGTTCTCCCACGTGAACTCGTCCGCGTAGGCTTCGATGGCGTCAGCGTTCCACTCCCTGTCCAGCGCCTCGAGGACGGCGTCAGCGAGTTCGTCGTGTGACTCCGGACCCTCAACGAGCAGTCCGTAGTCGTCGCTCGTAATGACCTCTTCACTCCCACCGTTTTCCGTTGCAACGACAGGGGTTCCACAGGCCATCGCTTCCAGCTGAACCACGCCGAAACTCTCGCTGTAGCTCGGGAGAACCATCAGGTCCGCGGCGTTCATCCAGTCGTTCAACGTCTCCGACTCGACGTAGCCGAGGAGATCTGTCTGATCGGCGATGCCGAGTTCCTCGGCAAGCGATTCGAGCTCGTCGCGCATCCCGCCCTGCCCCCCGATGACGAGTCGGGCATTCGGTTCGGCGTCTCGGACTCGCGTCATCGCCCGCATGAGGTGTTGGAACCCCTTTCGCGGCTTCAACGTCCCGAGGGCAAACACGACCGGCGTGCCGTCGTCGACACCGAGTCGCTCGCGTGCCGATTCGGTCGGAAGTCGCTCGAAGATGTCCGTGTCGTACCCGTTCGGGATGTGAACGATGTCGTCGTTGTACGGCTCGAGTTTCGAGCGATCGCGTCGATTAACGCGGATGAGTCGGTCGGCGTCTGTCCACGCCCGCGTCAGTCGGTCGTTGTCGGAGTCCAACTGTTTCTGGAACCAGTTCCGGTTTGCGTGGACGGTGAGCAGATACGGAATGTCGAGTTCCTCCTTCAGGCGCGCACCGACGTACCCCGACGTCCACGACATGTGGCAGTGAATGAGGTCGAACGAGACTTGGTGGCCTTCGAGTTCCTTCAGGACCTTCCGGGCGTGTTGCTGCCCGAGTAGGTGGTCGCGCTGGAGGTCCACGGGAAGATAGAGAAGGGGAGTCTCGACGACGTGGACATTTTCAGGAATATTCGACTGAGCGATCTTCGAGTCTTTGCCGAACCCGTCTCCGGCGTCGACCGGGAGTCGTGAGGCCACGTCCGCGAACCAGTTGTACCTGACACAGACGGTGACGGTATCGAAGTACTTCGCAAGCACATCGACCTGTGACTTGACGAAGTGTTTGTACCCGTGCGAAACGACGAGGAGGTTCTTGTCGGCCAGGTGTTGTTGGTCCATGCGTTACCGTCTATGTTCGTGCCGGGGCCTTTCTTATCCGGTAGATAAGGCGTGTCGACTCAGGCAGGTGGCATATCGGTGTTGTCGACGACGAAGCCTTCCGCCCCCTTGTCGATGTACCCGCCGTAGAGGACGGAGTCCGTGACGACCACGTCAGTGCCGTCCGCGTACAGTTTGAGGGCTTGCCGACCGTTGTACGATCGCGCAGTTATCTCGTCGAACCGCGTCCGGCTCCCCGAGTTGATGAAGGGGTGATGCGTCGCTTTGTAGGTCCCGCCGACGAACAGGTTGTCGTCGGCCAGAATTTCGACACAGCGACGGTAGCCGTCTCCGGGTTGATCGATGGTCAAGTTCTCGAAGCGGCCGTTTGCGCGTTCGACACGAAGCGCCTCTCGCTGGGCGTCCCCCGGTGCAGACCCGGTGATAGCGACGTTCTTCAGCAGGACCATCGAGTCTTTCGGGGTGTTGTTGCCCTGGATGAACACGGCGAAGTTCGACCCGTGGATATCGATGGTCGTGTCGAGGATGGCGACGCTACCGGCATCGTCGGTCACCTGGATGCCGCGAGAACATCCACCGTCGTCGTTCAACGTGATGCTGCAGTTCTGAATCGTCGCTGTCTCGAGGTCGTCGAGGATGAGGATGGCGTTCTCGGCCGGTCCTGTGACCTCGACGTGAGTGTTCTCGACGCGGAGGTCGGATCCTTCGTCGAGCCGAATGCCGCGTTGACTGATTCCCGGGACTATCTCGTCGATGATGACCGTGGCGTCGCGAATACTGCTTTGGTACCCCTTGATGCGGATCGAGGAGACGGAGCTGTTCTTGTAGGTTCCGCCTTCAACGTGAACCGTCCCGTGCGCGCCCGAGGCGTAGAGCCCGTTGTCCGGGAACCGGCCGAGTTCACAGTCCACGACCCGGAGCGTCCCCGCGCTGTAGGGGTCGATGAGCATTCCTGTCGGGCCAAGGTTGATGTCGCCGATGGTGTCTTCGGAGTACGCCCCACCGTCCGGTGCGCGGAACCGTTCGACGAGTCCGCTTCCGTTCGCCGCGGTCACGCTGAACAATGCCGGGCCGAGCGTTCCGGTGTCGTGCTGTCCGGCGATCGTGACGTCTCGGACTTCGAGTCCGTCGGTGACGTACGCCTCGATGGCGCGGACTCCCGTCTGGGCGCCCGTGAAGTCGAAGGTGAAACCCTCGAAGAGGAGGTCACGACCGGGTGAGTAGATGACGCCGAGCCGGAAGAGCCGAGCCGCTCCGGAGAACTCACCCGCAGTCACCAAGTTGCCGTCAATCGCGTCGATCCGCCCGTGGCTAATCGTGGCATTCGGGCCGTAGAACCCGAGGTTGTCGAACCCTGTCTTTCTGAGTTGCGTATTCATCAGGTATCGCCCTTCGGGAAAGACGAGGAGGGTGTCGTCGCCGACGGCGTCCGAGAGAACGTCGTCGATTGGGACGTTTCCGTTCGGGTCCGCGCCGGCGTCGACGACGTTCACCACGGTGGAGAACCGATCGCGATACGCCTGTGGAATGTCGACTGTCATCGTGCTTGCTTGGGCGCTGGCCCCAGGTGACATGAGCGTTCTCCCGACTGCGAGCGTGCCGACCGTTCCGAGCAGATACCCCCGTCTGGAAATCTTCGAACCGGTGGTGTCGTCCCCCTCTTCTGCCGAACCAACCTTTGGAATACGTTGTTTCACATCGGAGCGGACGGGCTCACCCGGTCAACCTCTTTCCCTTCAAATAGACAGTCTTTATTTGCAGAATGTCTCTAAATATAGAATTTCAAGCTGGCGTGTCGGTTACTCGGTGGGAACCGTCGTGTCGTACGTGTCGTCGTCTACCTGCATCTCGAGTGCCTGATTGTCGTCGTGGTCGAAGACCGTTCCGAGGAGAAGGAATGCGATGCCGAAGAGAAGCCCGATAGCCCAACTGCCGGTGCCAGACTGCCCGTCGCCGTCATCGGAGAGCCCCGAACCGGCGAGGCCCAGGACCGAGACGCTCGAGACGGCAGTTCCGAAGAGGTAGAACGCCGCCAGCGGATGGAAGTCACGGAGCATGTACTTGTTTTTCACACGCCAGAAGTAGTTCTGGAGCAACATCCCAGAGACGCGTGGAATGTACTCGCCGTAGTTGATGTGACTCTTCCAGTCGTCATCGTACAGATACTCGGCGGAACACTCGACGTCGGCGACGCGGAGGTTCTCCGTGTTGAGTTTGACGAGCAGGTCGTTGCAGTACCCGTAGTATTCGTACATGCTTTCGATGTCGGCATCCCTCAGCGCCTCGTGGGAGATGGCGGTGTACCCGTTCTGTGGGTCCATCGTCTTCCAGTACCCGCTCGAGATCTTCGTCAGGTACGAGAGAATAGAGTTGCCGAAGAGACGGAAAGTAGGCATTGCCGCCAAGTCTTCCTGCTTCATGAAGCGGTTGCCTTTCGAGTAGTCGGCGTCTCCTTCGGCGATGGGGTCGAGATACTTCGCGAGTTCGTTGGGATCCATCTGCCCGTCCCCACCGAGAACTGCCGTGATGTCGATTTCGTCCTCGAGCGCCCGGACGTATCCAGTCTTCAGTGCCCCGCCGACACCCCGGTTCTCGTCGTGTTGGATGGGGACGATGACGTCGTCGTATCCCGACGATTCGGGCGTGTGATCGGCGTTGAACGCGTCGGCGGATTCAACGATCTCGTGCCACGTTCCGTCGGTAGATCCGTCGTCGATGACGTACGCGACGTCGACGAAGGAGGGCATCGTGTCGATGACGTCTCCGACGTATCCCTCTTCGTTGTACGCCGGCACAACGACGGCGATTGAGTTGTCTTTGTACATTTGGGTGGTGCGCTATCTGTCAGTGGGTGCCTAGGGCCCGTTATTATTGACATCGTAGTGTGTGGACCGAACTGACGGCGAGTAATCACAAATTCTCGGGTTGAGGGTTTCACGACCTTACTATCTACATAATAACCCGTACAGCTCAGTGACGACGAAACATCGATGAATGATGGACATGAGGGGATTTCGCACCCCATCGGTCTTGAGGTGCGGCTCGAAGACCCTCAGTTGATCTTGTCGTCGTTCACCACGACACATCAAGGGCCAGTAACACTGGAGTATCAACCGACGCAAGGTCTCGGATGGGACTGTGCGTTCGTCGTCGTCGAGGATGGCGATGTCGAGGAGGGTGGCATCGAGAGATTGATCGCCGAACTGGAGCATGACTCGACGGTCGCGGAAGCGGAGTATCTCGGAACGGTCGGTGACGACAACCGATTCAAAGTCCTCTTCGAAGGCGGGATCCCGCTCGTTCCCCCGAAGACAACCGAGATGGGTGTGCGAGTCATCTCTGCTCGACACGAGGATGGGAATTGGAACATCCAGATGCACGTCCCGGTCCACTCGACACTCCACCGAATACAATCCCACTATCACGACCATTGGATCACGTTCCGCGTCAAACGACTCCACATCGCTCGAGAGACGGACATCGGTGCCGAAGCGGCGCTCTCTCCGGGACAACGCAAAGCGCTGCTCGTCGCTTACCGCAACGGCTACTTCGAGGTCCCTCGGAACGCCTCACAGGAGGATATCGCCAATGAGCTCAACATCTCGAAGTCGGGCGTCTCACAGCGGATCCGTCGGGCCATCTCCCGGCTCATCGAAGTGACGCTGAAACCATGACGCGCTCCGTCGCTCGGTAGTAGTGCCCTCGTCTGTGGACGATCGGAGAGGGGTGCGCATACGCGCCGAGGACCAACCCGAAACCGTTCAGAGGAACCAGTTGCTGTCGTAGTCGACGTCGACGTTTCCGTACTCCCAGACGCCGTTGTAGAGGGTGGATTTGATGACGTTGACTCCCGAGGAACCGTCGATGAACTTCATCGCTTCGTGGCCGTCGAGCGACCGTGCGGTGATTCCGCGGAACTTCGTCCCATCGGCGTCGTTGACGAGCGGAATGTGAGTCGTTTCGAGATCGCCCCAGAGGAATGAACAGCCATCGCCCGTCACCTTGATACCGCGTCGGTAGTCGTCACCCGTCTGCTCGACGTCGAATCGGTCGAACGTTCCGTTGCCCCGTTCGATACGAACGGCGTGACGACCGTTAGAGCCGTCACCGCTTCCAGTGACGCTCGATTTGAGAACATACACCGGGTCGGCGTCTGCACTGCTCGGTCCCTGGATGTAGAGCGCCTGACCGGGTGTGTTGAATTCGATCTCGGTACCGATGATCTCGATGTTTCCCGCGTTCGGTGAAACTGAGACCGCCCTCGTGGGAACGTCACCGTCGACGACGACCCGCGAGTTCTGAATGCGCGCCCACTCGACGTCGTTCAGAACGCTGATCCCATATCCGGTGGGCTCCGTCAGGTGAATGTCCGTGTTCTCTATCCAGTTGTACTTCCCGCCGTCGAGGCGGATCCCACGCTGGTTCGTGTCGCTGTCGCGTCGATCGTCGACGATGACTGTCACGTCGTGAATCGAACTGTAGTCGCCCGAGAGGCGGATGCTCGCGATGTTGCTGTTCTTGAAGACGCCGCCGTCGACGACGACCCGTCCGCCTTCGGTCGAACAGTAGAGGCCGTTGTCAGGCCACGGGCCCACCTCACAGTCGCGAACCCAGAGTTTGCCGTCGTGGGACCGAGTGACGAGGATCCCCGTCGGCCCGACGTTGATGTCTCCCGGCGTGTTCTTCGAGAACTCGCCGCCATCCGGAATCCGAATGTTCGCGATCGTGCCGATACCGGCCGGATCGGTGATGTCGAAGAGGAACGGACCTTTGTTTCCACTGTCGTGTTCTCCACGCACTTCGAGGTCTTGAACGAGCAGGTCGTCGCTGACCTGTGCCTGCAGCACCCGTAGCCCCGTGTTGTCGGCGGTGAAATCGAAGTCGAATCCGTCGACGACGAGGTCCTCTCCCGGTCGATCGGACGTTCCCAACTTGAACAGCCAGTCACCGTCGTAATCTGGCGCGGGGACGATAGTTGCGCCGTCGCCGCGAAGTTCCAACCCATGGAAGTCGACGTGGCGGACGGTGTCGTCCATCAGATAGTCGCCCTCCCGGAAGTACAGCGTCGTTCCGTCGTTAAGCGAGAGCCCGTCTAAGACCGGGTTAATAGACTCCTGTCCCGTCGGGTCCGCTCCCTCCTCGACGACGTTTATCCAGTCGTCCTCGGCAGTCGCGCTCCCTCCGAACGAGACTCCCCCGAGTACTCCGAGTACTCCGCCGATCCCCTGTAATGCTCGCCGACGCGATAGAGTCTCACCGTCTCCATCTACACTCGTCTCATCCATCGGATGGAGTTCTTACAGTCTTCCTATTGAGTATTTTCGGGGTTTATCGCACTATTCAGCTAGAAAGATGAATTATAAGACAAGTATCCGTGTTGATGCCCGGACCGGGGTGCGGATGTTACATTCCTTCGGGAAACGAAGACGCGGAGTCAGTGGTCCGTGCCGACGAATCGTCGAACCTGACGAACCCCGGGCGTTCCGTCGACCACCCAGAGCGCCAGGACACACGCGAAAACCGCGGCGTATCCCAATACCAACGCGAGGTTCTCGGGATTCGTCATCTGTGCGACGAACGACCCGAAGTACGTCGCGAATCGTTCGATGAATCCGAGGCGAGTCTCGTAGGCGTCGAACGTCACGACGGGCCAGAGGAGGCGTCCGAGGTTTGGGCCGTTCGCTCGGAGGGCGAGCGCGTCACCGACGAGGTGCGAACAGTAGGCCAGGAAGAACGCGGCCGCTACTCGTGCCCGGTCCCGCGTCCACAGTGCTCCCGCCACGAGGAGTGCGACCGGTAGGCCGACCAGCACCGAGTGTGCGGGACCGTACCCCGAGGGGATGACGCCGAGCGTCCACGAAAGCGTCTTGTCGACGAGGTCAGGTGCCTGCGTCGCCAGCGCGAGTGCCAGCCCTTCGGCGTCAGTGATAGGCCGTCGCCAGGCGATGTGATGCAGGACCGAGTACCAGACGTAGCCGAAGATCAAGTGCTCCCACGGCCACATCAGACGTTTACGCCCCCAGCCGGCGGCGACTGAATCGATTCCATACTTCCATCGCCACCATCGACGGCAACGATCAGTTGGACGGTCCGATAGGCGTTCTCGCGGGTCGAATTCCTGGGCGCTTCTCCCTTATAGACGTGGAAGACGAGTCGAAGCGAATCTCCCGACATCGTGGGCGTCACGTCACGCTGGAGGTAGGCCGCCTCTCCGCTTTCGACCGGCCGTTGCGCGCGCCAGAGCTCTCGCTCTTGTACGACCTCCGACCCGTTGGCGGTTCTGTCTAACCGCTGGAGTTCACTGACCACGACGTACCGCTGGGTCTGGTGTTCGTGATTCGCGATAGCGAGCGTCATCGGGGTGGATTCACCCTGTGTGAGCTCCTCTGGATATCCGCTGGCGTCGTACTCGGACCCGTTTTCTGTCACGAGATACACTTCGGTGAAGTCCGACTCCGGGTTCTGCGTGTCTACCATGGCGAAGCCCACGCTGCTGAGGAACACGATGACGCCCACGACGACGAGCACGTTGACGGCGACTGAGACCGACGAGTCTCGATATCCACCGGAGAGTGGCGATCTGACGTCGCCCACCGAGTCTGCCAGGCTCCCAAGCGCGATGGCGAGAGAAGGGAGACCGGCACGCGCTTCTTCCGGAAGCATCGCACGCCGGAGGATAGCGATGGCGGTGAACAGCATCGTCACCACGAACACGCCCACGCCGGTGATCGGTGCGGCGAAGCCGAGTCCGAGGAAGTTCGTGAGCAGGCCGATGCCGCCGACGAGAGCGAGGCTCAATGTCGCCGCGAGGACGAGCCGGACCGAGAAGAGGAGACCCGCGGTGTGCTGTGTCGGGCGCGTCAGCGCCTGGTCCGAGTCCATTCTATCGGATTCGACGTCCGAACGTCGCTCCGGAAAGACGGCCGCGAGAAGCGCGTATCCTGGGTAGAGGACGATGAGCGGGACGACGAAGAGGCTCCGAAGGATCGACCCCGGAACGTCGATGAGGACAACCGCGAGTGCGGTCACCGCGCCGACGACGACCAACAGTAAGTCGAGTGTCCACCGGCGGTGAGACGAATTCATTGCCTGCGGCTTGTCGCGCCCACCTCAAAAATGGATGAGATCGTTTACCTCCGAAATCCGGCGAAAATGGGCCTTACGGACCTGATAAGGGCGGTATCTAAACGCCGGGCGTAGCCCGGTGACGCGAGCGATACACCGATATTCCGACGACTCATGAGGGGAATCTCGATGCGATTCACTCTACGCACCCCCCAATGTGGACGCTCACGGACGCTCTGGGCCTTACTGTACCGATAATAATGGCTGTCTCGTGTGATCGGTGCTATTGAATCCCGGGCCATGGCGGTCCGCGGAGTGATCAACACATGCACACCAGAACCAAATTCGCCGCGTTGCTCGTCGCACTGGTCGTACTCGCCATCACCCTCGGCTCGGGCGACAGTGGTTCGATTGCGAACGAGACCGAGGCGACCGTCGACTTGACGGAAGAATGAGCTCGTACGTCACCGGCAGCGGGTGTAAAATCGACGAGGACGTCACCATCGGCTATCCCGCCGATGATGACCCCGAACGGACGGTCATCGGCAACGATGCGCGAATCCGCTCGGGAACCATCATCTACAGCGATGTCGAGATCGGTGACCGGTTCGTCACGGGTCACGACGCCCTCGTGCGAGAGAAAACTCGACTCGGCGACGACGTCGTCGTCGGCACCAAGACCGTCATCGACGGGACCTCTGTCGTCGGGTCGAACGTCAGCCTCCAGAGCCGCGTCTACGTGCCCACCGACACCCGCATCGGCGACAACGTCTTCATCGGCCCCGGGGCGGTGCTGACGAACGACCCCTATCCGGTCCGCCAAGACGTGGAGATGGTCGGCCCGACGCTCGAGGACGGTGTCTCTATCGGCGGCAACGCGACCATTCTCCCCGACGTGACCGTCAGCGAGGACGCGTTCGTCGCCGCCGGGGCGGTCGTCACCGAAGACGTGCCGCCGCAGACGCTGGCCGTCGGAACGCCCGCTGAACACCGTTCGCTCCCTCCGAAACTGCAAGCAGAGAATTCGCTATGAACTCACAACCATCCCTGACTAATCTCTACGGTTCGACTCGCTCCGAAGATGAACAGATCGCTGCCCTCACGTCCGGTGACGTTTCCGTTGGCGTCTACGGACTCGGCAAGATGGGGCTGCCACTCGCCTCAGTCTACGCCGAAACCACCGGCAACGTGACTGGTGCAGACATAGACACTGACGTCGTCCGCGAGATAAACGGTGGCCGAAGCCACATCGTCGGCGAACCCGGACTCAACGACCTCGTGGAAGAACTCGTCAAAGACGGCGCACTCACCGCGAGTACTGAACCCCGTGAAGTCGCCGAAGCGGCGTCCGTCCACGTGGTCATCGTCCCGACGCTCGTCGACGAAGACAACCGCCCGGACCTCTCGGTCATCGAGGCGGTGACCGACGACATCGGCAAGGGACTGGACGAAGGTGACCTCGTCATCTTCGAGTCGACGCTTCCGCCACGTTCCTGTCGCGACGTCCTCCTCCCCCAACTCGAGGCCGAAAGCGGCCTCTCGCTGGGCGAGTTCGGCCTCGCGTTCTGCCCCGAGCGAACCTCCTCCGGGCGCGCGCTCGAGGACATCCGCGGTGCGTACCCGAAAGTCGTCGGCGGTGCCGACGCCGAGAGTACCCGCGCTGCAGCGCTCATCTACGACCAGATATCCTCGAACGAGGTCATCACAGTCTCGGACACGACGACGGCGGAAGCGGTCAAGGTGTTCGAAGGCGTCTATCGCGACGTCAATATCGCCCTTGCAAACGAACTCGCCACCTACGGCGACGAGTTCGAAATCGACATCACAGAGGCCATCGACGTGGCCAACACCCAGCCCTTCTGTGAGATCCACACGCCGGGTGCCGGCGTCGGTGGCCACTGCATCCCGTACTACCCGCAGTTCCTGATCAAGCAGTTCGAAACCGAGGCACCCCTCATGCGAACTGCTCGTGACGTAAACGACGAGATGCCACACGTCACCGCACAGACGGCACTCAACGAACTCCGGGAGCGAGGTATCGACCCGGAAGATGCCTCCATCCTCATCCTCGGGCTGACCTACCGGGCCGGTGTCAAGGAAACTCGCAAGACGCCAGCACTCCCCGTCATCGAGCATCTCGACGACGCGGGCACTGCCGTGTTCGCGAGCGACCCGATTCTCGACGATACCGCTGTCTTCGAGGACGCAGGTGCGACCATTATCAGAGACGTGAACGGCCACGACGTGTCGGTGGATGCCGTCGTCCTCGTGACCGCTCACGAATCGTTCGACTATCTCGACGTCCCGGAACTCGGCGTCGACTCCCGTCCGGTCGTGTTCGTCGACGGACGACAGGCGGCAACCGAGTATCGTGACGACGAGAACGTCGCCTACCAAGGAATTGGTCTCCATGACTGAGACCATCTGTGTCGTCGGTCTGGGCTACGTCGGCCTGCCGTTGGCTATCGAGTTCGATGACGCCGGCAAGTCGGTCATCGGCTACGACGTGGACCCCGACAAGGTCGCTGAGCTCTCTGCCGGGATCGACCCGACCGGGGACGTAACCGACGAGGGCGTTGCGAACTCCGACGTGAATTTCACGACCGCCGAGTCGCACATCTGGGAGGCGGACTACGTCATCGTGACAGTCCCGACGCCGGTCGACAGCATGGAAAACCCGGACCTTCAGTTCGTGGAGTCGGCCGCCGAAACCATCGGGAAACACATCTCGCCCGGAACGACCGTCGTCCTCGAGTCGACGGTCTACCCCGGCGCGACGGAGTCCGTCCTCGCCCCGGCTCTCGAATCCGAGTCCGAGTTCACCGTCGGCGACGACATCTTCATCGGCTACTCGCCAGAGCGCGCCTCGCCCGGTGATACCGGACGGGGCGTCAGCGACGTGGTCAAAGTCGTCGGGGCGAACACCGATGAGGTCCGCGAGGACCTCGCCGACCTCTACGGGAGCATCGTCGACGCCGGTATCCATCGGGCACCGAACATCGAGACCGCAGAGGCGTCGAAGGTCATCGAGAACGTCCAGCGCGACATGAACATCGCCCTGGTCAACGAACTGGCCATCGCCTGCGACCACATGGGACTGACGACGAAAGACGTCCTCGAAGCGTCCGGGACCAAGTGGAACTTCCACGACGAGTACTCGCCCGGGTTCGTCGGCGGGCACTGTATTCCCGTCGACCCGTTCTATCTCACCTATCAGTCCAAGCGCGACGGCTTCTCGCCGAAACTCGTCTTGCAGGCGCGTGAGATCAACGAGTACGTCCCCGTCCACGCTGCCCGAAAAACGGTCAAGACCATCAACGACGCCGGTCGAGTCCTGCAGGACACCCGCCTGTTGGTCCTGGGTCTCGCCTACAAACCCGGCGTCGGCGACATCCGCAGTTCGGAGGTGGGGTCGATGATCGACAAGTTGGACGAGTTCGACATAGACTGCGTGGGGTACGACCCGCACGCGGACCCGGAAGAGTCACGGGATGTCTTCGACATCGAGGTGACCGAATCGATCGACTTCGAGGCGTACGACGGAGTCGTCGTCGCCACGGCCCACGAGGAGTTCACCGACTACGAACTCGAGTCGATGGCGTCGGAGTTTGAATCCGATCCGGTTATGGTCGACGTGGCGGACATATTCGACGCCAACGAGGCCACTGAACACGGCTTCCACTACGCACAGTTGTGAGTGACTGAGATGGACATACTCATCACGATTCAGCACCCCGCGCACGTGCACTTCTTCAAGCACGCCATCGACGAGTTGGAGGCGCTCGGGCACGAAGTCCACGTCCGTGCTCTCGACAAGGACGTCGCCTTGTCGCTCTTGGACGGATACGACATCGACTACGAGGTTATCGGGTCTCGCGGTGGGTCGCTGGTCAGCACAGCGATATCGACGCTTGCGATCGAGTCTCGCCTGTACCGCGACGCGAGAGCGATCGATCCCGACGTGATGACGGCTATCGGCGGTATCGAGGCCGCACACGTCGCGAAGCTGGTCGACGCGAACAGTGTCATCTTCACCGACACCGAGCACGCGACGCTGTCGAATCGGTTGACGTTTCCCTTCGCGGACGAGATAGCGACGCCCGACTGCTATCTGGACGATGCCGGCCCCGACCAGCTTCGATACCCGAGTTATCACGAGCTCGCGTACCTCCACCCCGACCGGTTCGACCCGGACCCGTCCGTTCTCGACGACCTCCCCGTCGATGCCGACGACACCTACGCGGTTCTTCGCTTGGTCAGTTGGGGTGCGGCACACGACGTCGGCGACGAGGGACTCGCCGACCTCACGGAACTGGTCGGTCGCCTCGAGGAGACGGGGGCGGAGGTGCTCGTCTCGGCCGAGGACGACTCGCTCCCTCCGGGACTCGATGGATACGGCATCGACATCGACCCGAACCTCATCCATCACGTCCTCGCGTACGCCGACCTCTTCGTCGGAGAGAGCGGGACGATGGCATCCGAGAGTGCTGTCCTCGGCACGCCGTCGGTCTACGTCCACAGCGCGAACCCCGGTCTCATGCGTGATCTTTCGACGTACGACCTGCTGTTCGGATACCACGATGAGCGTCGAAACGAACGCGCTGCAAATCGAGCGGTCGACATCCTCGAGTCGACGGCAATCGACTGGGAGCAGCGTCGCCGGGAGCTCCTCGAACAGAAAACCGACGCGACGGACGTCGTCGTCGATCGAGTGCTCTCGGCCGCAGATTAGCCTCGAATTCGCCGTTCGTCGGCCGTGCCGTGTCATCTGTCGAACGACCGAGGGAAGTTCGGAATGTCTCTTCGCAAATGGACGTGCAGTGGTCGCTGTCGTCGTCACCCGTTGGAAGAAGTGGACGTGGCCTTTCGCCGCTTGGACTGCCGGACCTCTTCTAACACGTCGTAACGGACGACGTGTGGTCTGGACTCGGCAACGGCATCCCGTCGAGGCCGACGCAGACTTCGCGAGGGTGTGCTCGCCACGAACGTTTCGTGACGGCGTTCGTCTCTGAGTATCCGTGTACTCACGCCGATGGCTCTCGCGAAGGTGTCGTCCGGCCTGTCACTCTGCGTGGGTACACGCACAGAGACGCCGACGGGCTAAGCGTTCGAATTTCGGCAGTAGAGCGTATTTATCGCCTATATAATAAGGGATCTATGGCGTCCGTTCTCTGTTGATGACACTGCCAGATAGAGTTCGACGTTCCAGTCGGGAGGGGGACGTGACCGTGATGGTGACGGGTGCCGGCGCACTCGGTGCCTTGGGCATCATCAAGGCCATCCGTCGGACCGATGCGTTCGACCCCCACATCGTCGGCGTCGACACGACCCCCGACGCGAGTGGGTTCCCCCTCGTCGACACTGCAGAGACGGTCTCCGCGGGCGAGGACTTCGTCCCAGACGTGATGGACGTCGCTCGACGTGCGGCCGTCGACGTGATCTTTCCGCTCGAACCGACAGCCCTCAGGTCGCTCTCCGAGGCGAAGCCCAGTTTCAAGAGCGAGGATATCGAGGTGATGGTTTCGGACCCCAGCACGTTGTCTACCGCGATGGACACCGGACGACTCTACGATCAACTCGTTCAGCACGGCCATCAGATAGTCCCGGAGTTCTGTCGCGTCTCGACCTGTGGCGAGTTCGTCGACGCGGTTCGTGCGCTCGGATACCCTGATCGGCGCGTCTGCTTCAAGCGCCCAGCCAGCGGGGGTGTGCGCATTCTCGACTCGGGAGTGGACTGCTCTACCGTCCTGCTGGATGAGAAGCCGAACGGCGCTGTGAGCACACTGGACGACGTCCTCCCGGTTCTCAATGAGACGGGGCCGTTTCCGGACCTCGTCGTGATGGAGTATCTACCGGGCGAAGAGTACAGCGTCGACGTCGTCGCCCGCGAAGCCGACGTCCCGGTCACAGTCTCCCGCTCTCACGACGACGTCCACGCCCGACACCCGTACACAGGGACGGTCGAAGAAGCGCCGGAACTCATCGAGAACGCGCGCCAAATCTGTGCACTCCTCGGAGTAGAGTACAACGCCAACTTCCGGTTTAGGTACGCTGCCGACGGCACGCCGAAGCTCGTCAAAGTCAATCCGTACCTCTCCGAGTCCATCACTGCGTGTGTCGGCGCAGGCGCGAACATCCCCTCACTCAGCGTGCAGCACGCGCTCGGCCGGGACCTCCCAGAGGTCACCGTCGATTGGGGGACGCACGTCACCCACGACTGGCAGGAGATCGTCGTCAGTCCAGACAAGAACCCGACCACGATCTAACGATCCGCCGAGTCGGCATCCCCTGACTCGGCACTCATACCCCTCAATACATGAATTCGATCTCATCGATACACGGACGGTTGCGACACGCAGAACTCGACGTACTGACAGCACTCGTCGGCTTGGTGCTCGCCCTCGTACTGTTCCCCTTGCGGTTCCTATCGTCACAGATCTTCATCGTGACGCTCCCGCCGATTTTGGGGGTCGGCTGTCTCCTCTACCTCGCGGCGGCCCGTGGGACCGGGACGACTGGTGGACTCCCGACGCTGACGCCCTCACTGACGAGACTACTCTCCGCCGGCATCTTGCTCGGCCTCGCCGCGATGGTCTTCTTAGCCGTGTTACAGGGCGAGCGAAGCATCCTGTTCATGGACGTCGGCGGCATCGTCGGGGTTCTCCTCCTCGGGCAGATACTGCTCGCACCGGACGACGAGTTGCGCCCAGGGGTGTTTCTCGCGCAAGTCGTCTTATACTCGTTCGTCATCCGGTTCGCCGCGCTCTACACCACGACGGGATACATCGGCATCGACATCTGGTCGCATACGACGTTCATTGAGATGATTCTCCGAGCCGACTCGCTGTCGGCCATCAGCGAGATCAAATACTACGCGTCGCCGCTGTATCATCTGCTCGCTGTGGCATCCACTAATCTGCTGGGACTGTCGCTGCGGAACGCGCTGTACCTCTCTCTCGGCGTCGTGATGCCGCTCGTTCCACTGTTCGTCTACGGCACGGCTCGGCTGCTCGTGCCGCTCCGGTGGGCGCTCACGGCAGCAGGACTCTACGCGATGGGTGACCAGGTCATCCGGTGGGGCATCCACCTCATTCCCACGAGTATGGGGCTCCTGTTCTTCCTCGGATGTCTGTACAGTCTCATCCGAATCACTCACGCCAGCGAGCGATGGCGCGACTTCAGTCTGCTCGTGCTGTTCAGTACCGCCATCATCCTCACGCATCAAGTGTCGTCGTTCATTATGCTGGTGTTACTCTTCGCGGGATTCGGTGCGCAGATACTACTCCACTTCGACTTCTTCACCGAAGACTTGGATCCGTTGTCGTTCACTGGCGGCACGTCGACCCCGGTGAACCTTATCGGCCTCGTCGGGTTCAACCTCGGTCTCATCGTCTTTACTTGGTCGCTGACGCCGTACAAGGGCGACACCTTCCTTGAGACGGTTCTCAGCTACCTCTACGTGAACCTGTTCAACGCCGGATTCTTGACCGGTGTCAGCGGGAGCGGTGGGTCCGAGGGCGCATCCGGCGTAGCGGGGAGTGCCGGCCAGACATTCCTCTCACAGCTGTCTACGTACATCACCGAAGCGGGATTCCTCCTGCTTATCTTCGGAGGCGTCCTCGGGTGTCTCACCGTCCTCAAGCGGTCGCGTGCGACGCAGACCACGTACACATTCGTCGGTGCCATCGTCGCGATGCTGTTCGTCGTCCTCGGCCTCCCGCTGTTCGGAATCGAGAGTTTCGTCCCGGGTCGCTGGATCGGGTACCTCTATGCGCTCCTCGCCATCATCGGCGTCATCGGATTCCGTCATCTCGCGAACCGAACGTCGCTCAAATTCGCAGGCGTCGTCCTGCTCATGCTCGTGCTGATCTACCCGAACGTCATGATCATGTCGAACGACGGTGCGATGGACAGTCCGGTGTTCTCGGACCAACACGAGCGGCTTTCGTACACCGACCAGGAACTCGCCGCAGTCGACACGTACGGCACCGCCCGTCCGACCGGTGACGGCGGTGAGATCCACACCGACTTGCCGTACGGGACGGTGTGGGAACGAACAGACATGCATCCGGCCGAACCGCTTCCCGTGGAGGCGGGACGGCCGGTGCCCCAAGAGACAACGGTGTACCGGGAGTACCAATCCGAGAGCGCCTCGTACTTCATGGACAGTCAAACCGAGGCAGCGACGAACCTCGATCCGTCAAAGACAGAGGTCTGTCCGTTGACGACCCACCACGTCTACTCGAACGGGCAGGTCACCGTCTGTACGCTGCCCGGTTCCTGATCGTTCTCGACTGCCGGGCACGTCCGCGCCCCCTCCGTCTCGGCCCGGTTGCGTCCATCCCCCCCTGTCGCCGGTCCGATCGCTACGATTCGACGGCAGGCTGATTGTGCGGAATACAGAGCACAAGTCAGTCACGACGAATCGACGATTTCGCCAACGACAGGGTAATTGAGACACGCGTCCCAGCTCCGATACTTCGATTCCGGTGGCGGTCAGAGAGAAAGACGAAGACACCGAGTTCAACGACGACCAACACCGCTTCGGGTGGCACAGAGTACGTGCCAACTGTGGAGCGTCTTCAGCGAGAGACGATGCGGTAACGCAGAAAACCGCTCCCCGAAGCGGCGGTCGTCCGACTGTTCGGTTTCGAGGAAGTCCGCAGACTATGTCTCGTTCCCGTCGGTCGTTGTGCCGTTACCACTGAACGGGTCGTCGCCGGATACTCACTCCGTCTCCGCCGCGCGCTCGAACTGTTTGCGGGTCGACTTGGGGTCAACGGTCGGTGCCGTCACAGAGTCGCCGTCAGCGACGCGTGGAACGGTTGAGATTCCGAGTTCGGCGGCGCGTTCGGCGGACTGTTCGACACTCCGATTGTACGTCCGCGAGCGAATAGCCTGACGGATCTGGTCGAGTCCGTCGACGTCTGCGCGCTCGGCGAAGCGAACGAGGTTGTCGGTCGTCGCCCATTCGAATCGCTCCTCTGGCTGATTGGCGAAGACGTACGCGAAGTAGTTCCAGAACGACGACGGGTCGATGTCCCAGACGGCGAGCCCCGCCTCGGTTGCTCTCGGCGCGTCTTCCCCAAGATACGGTTCGCCGTCGGCGTACGCCACGTTTCGGAACTCGATAGAGACGTCACCAGTGTCGACGAAGTCGGCGACGAGAGCACCGAACTGGTTTCTGACGAACTCCTGCGTATACGGGCACTTCCAGTTACCGTAGACGGTGACCGTCGTGTCGGCCGTCCCCAGCGCCGGGTACCGCTGGCGCGGTGTCTCTTTGAGAAGGGAGTGGGTCGGTACGTCGAACTCCGGTTCGGAGATCGTCTTCGGTCGGTCGCTTGGCGCCACTCGCTCACCGGTCGTAGTGTCGTTCCCGGTCGTGTTCTTCGTGGTGGGCTGTGGCTTCGAGGTGTTCGTCGGCGTTTGTTCGGGCTCTGCGCTCGTCTGTTCGACGACGCTCGCACAGCCGCTGAGTGCCGGCACCGTGGCGACCGATGATAGTTCGAGCAAACGCCGTCTGCTCACCGGGGTGTCATCCATACCTCATTCCCCAGGCGTGAGGGGCATTATTATCGGTCGTGTAAGCCGTGGTGGACCGCGTTCTCACTGCTGCCGTTGTACCTAAACCGGGAGCGATGGACGAAGACGGTATCTGCCCGCAAATCGGCCGACACCTCGGGGGTGACTCCGCAGTTTCCATCGGTATCGCGCCTTAGCGCATCTATAGTAATGGGACGTTCAGTGTATGGAGTTTACAGGGGCAATCCATTCGCCCACGGACCCCGACAATCATGAAACGTCAGACTCAACGCTCGGCTGCGACGAACAAGACTGCACTCACGAGTTCGGATACGACGACCGGTACTCTACACCACTACGTTCCGTTACGTGGGGAGGTGCGCTGATATGTGTGGCATCATCGCCCACATCGGTGACAAGCAGGTGCTCTCCCCGCTCGTGACTGGCCTCGAGAAACTCGAATATCGTGGCTACGATTCGGCGGGCGTCGCAGTGAAGAACGGTTCCGGACTCGACGTCTGGAAGTGCTCTGGCCGGGTCTCGGATCTGAAAGAAACTATCGACGACGTGGAGTCCAAGGCGAACCTCGGTATCGGCCACACCCGATGGAGTACCCATGGTCCGCCGAGCGACGAGAACGCTCATCCGCACACGGACGGCTCAGACCGCGTCGCGGCCGTTCACAACGGTATCATCGAGAACTACGAACCCATCAAGGAGCGGCTGATCGACGAAGGATACGAGTTCACGAGCGACACCGACACCGAGGTCATTCCGAACCTCATCGCGTACTACCTCGACCGAGGGAACGACGCGCTCGACGCCTTTAACCACACGTTGGACGACTTGGAAGGAAGCTACGCCATCGCGGTGATCGTGGACAGGATTGACTCTATCTTCGCCGCCCGCCGAGGGTCGCCGCTCATCCTCGGTATCGAAGACGAGAGTTACTACCTCGCCAGCGACGTTCCGGCGTTCCTCGACCATACGGACGAGGTCGTCTACCTTGAGGACGGCGACACCGTCGAAGTCCGCTCGGAGGGCGTCAACATCGTCGACGAGGACGACCAGACGGCCCAACACCAGATTCAACAGGTCGACTGGCAACCCGAGGAGACGGGAAAGGGTCAGTACGACCACTTCATGCTCAAGGAGATCCACACCCAACCGACCTCGCTACAGAAGACTGTCGAGGGTCGTCTCGACACTGACGCCGGTGTGACGGACCTCGACATCGACAAGGATCTCTCGGACATCGACGCCGTCCACCTCGTCGGGTGTGGTACCTCGTACCACGCCGCCCTCTTTGGGGCGAGTCTGCTGAACCGCTGTGACGTCTCCGCGCGAGCGATCCGTGCCAGTGAATACGACGCCAACACCGGGACACCGCCGGGAAACAGACTCTTCGTCGCCGTCACACAGAGCGGTGAGACGGCCGACACACTCGGTGCGCTCCGCCAAGCAAAGGAGGCGGGCGTCGAGACGCTCGCAGTGACGAACGTCGTCCAGTCGACGGCAGCACGAGAGGCGGACGAAGCCGTGTACATCCGCGCAGGCCCCGAGATCGGCGTTGCAGCGACGAAGACGTTCTCGTCACAGGCCGTGATGCTCACGATGCTCAGTCAGCATCTCGCTCGCGTCAACGAGAACGGAAGCCGAGTCGAGAACGTCAACGAACTCGTGGCTGATCTCATGGAGCTGCCCGACGCAGTCGAGGAGATTCTCCAGTCGAGTGACACCGCTCGACTGGCGCGGGAGTTCCTCCACAGTGACTCCTACTTCTTCATCGGCCGTAGCCTCGGCTGTTCGGTCGCGAAGGAGGGGGCGCTGAAGTTCAAAGAGATCACCTACGAGCACGCCGAGGGATTCGCTTCTGGCGAACTCAAACACGGCCCGCTTGCGCTCGTCACGGACAAGACCCCGGTGTTCGCGGTCTGTGGTGGTGACAACCAGAAGACGGTGACGAACGCCAAGGAAGCGAAGACGCGAGGCGCGCCGATCGTCGCTATCTCGCCCCACGACCACAGCATCGTCGACACGGCGGACGAACACCTCTACGTGCCCGACCTGCACCCCGTCTGCTCGAACCTCCTGGCGAACGTGCAGTTGCAGCTGCTGTCGTACCACTGTGCGACCGAGCTGAACCGGCCTATCGACAAACCGCGCAACCTGGCGAAGAGTGTCACAGTCGAATGAGATCAACTGTCAATCGGCACTTCGAACAATGAACAAGGAACTGTTCGGCGTAATCAACGACGACGGTGCGTTCGACGAGTTAGCGTCGCGGCCGAGTTTCGACTGCGTCGCCGACGGCGAGAGCGCGACCGTCGCGATTCGAGACCCGGCAATCGGGTTTCCCGGTCGATCGGCTACCCACAGCGACGAACGCGGTCACTGTATCCTATGGGGTGAGATCTTCCCACCGGACGACGTTTCGACCCAGATCGCTGAGTACACCCTCGACCGATATGAGGAGGTCGGAACCGACGCGTTCGCAGAGCTCAACGGGTCTTTCCTGGCGTTCGTCGAACTCGGTGACGAGGCGATCGTGGCCACCGATCCCGCGCGGACGTGGCAGTGCTTCTACGCGGACACGCCCGACGGTCGGGTCTTCGGAACGAACCCGCAACGCGTGCTCTCGGCGGTTCCGAGCACGAACGTCGACAGCCGCGGTTTGCTCGAATTCGCCCACATGGGCGTCGTCGTCGACGAGCGAACCGTGTTCGACCGTCTCAATATGATCCCGTTCGACGGGTATATCACGGGCGAGGAGGCGGGAACGCTGTCTCGGTTCGTTTACGACCCGGCCGACCCGGAGACGTTCGACTACGTCGACGAACTCGCCGATCGGCTCGAACGTGCAATCGCTCGCCGGTCGAACTACCCCGGGAAGACGGGGCTCCTTCTGAGTGGGGGGTACGACTCTCGCACGATCGTCGCCCAACACCCGGGAATCGACGTCTGTTACACGCTCGGGGAACCCGACCATCCCGAAGTCGAAGTTGCACGCGACATCGCCAGCCAGTACGGCGCTGACCACGAGACGCTCGTCGCGGACGACGGCTACCTCAACGTTGACGAGGACGTCATCGAGTACTCGATGGGGACGCGCGAATCGGTCCACGTCCATCACGCAGGGTGCGACGAGAAGATGGACGTCGACACCATCTTCCACGGGCTGTTCTTCGACACGTTCCTTCGTGGCCACTTCCTCCCACGGAGCTCGATCGATTTCTTCGGGAACAAGTTCCCGCTTCAGGGACTTGACCCGGACCCGAACCCGACTGAAGTGCTGTCCTCGAAGTTCGGCTATCACCCCGCGTGTGACCACGTGTTCCCCGAGTGTTACGAGGAATTCGACACGAGCATTGACTTAATCGACAACGTGGTCAACGAGCAGCTCGACAAATGGTCGGACCGCTACGATAACGTCTACGACAGTATCGAGCTCATCGGCATCCAGAACCAGCCGACGCTTCCGTTCCACTACGAGCTGTCCGACAAGTACATCGAGTCGTTCGTCGCTGCCGACGCCGAACTCATCGACTGGCATCTGAAGACGCCGCCGGAGAAGCGGAACACGAAGACGATGAAGCAAGCGGTCCGGAAGCTGAACCCGGACATCTTCCGACACCGTCCGCCGGACCGGCCGTACCACTCGTTCCGGAAGAACCAGGTCGAGAAGTTCCTGCGGCGGAAGATTCCAGTCATCGACCCGTTCAGTTCGCCGTGGCCGGACATGGACGCCCAGTACGCCGAAAACGACCTCGACCGCAAACTGTTCCCCGGCTATCCGACCATCCACGAACTCCCGGTGCGGGTCAAACTCCGCATCAACGACATCACCAAGTGGATGAACTCGTCCGTCGACGAAAACCTCCTCACACCGAGCGACGTGCTGTGTCCGCCGGCGGAGCTTCCCACGAAGCTCTGAGTTAGCGAGTCTGTTTTCGCGTCCTCCGTGGAGGTCCGGCCCGACGCGTTGCGGTGACTGTCTCTTGCTCCGAGTGTGTTCTGTAGCCGCTCGCGCCGACATCACGTCCGACTGCGACTGGGCCCACTGTGCAGAGAATCCGACGGTAGCCGAACTGCGCTGTAGAACCCGTCAGCAGAGAACATTTCGTCGAGTGCGATTCGCCGAGTACCGAGCGGAAGATAGGCGGTGGTCGGCAGACGACGCCCGCTTTTGTGGCGTAGGTCACTCAGTCACGTCGGCTTCACTTGTCGTGAGTCACGATCTCGCCGGGTTTGGTTCGAGTGCCCTCCGACAGTTTCACGCCGGGGTTGAGACCGGTGTTGATGCCGGTCTTCACGTCGTCACCGACGACGACACCGAACTTTTTGCGCCCCGTCGAGACGCGCTCGCCTTTGACTGTGAGTTCGACGTCCTCGTCGTCGTGGCGGAGGTTCGCGACGTTGGTGCCGGCACCGAAGTTCGCGTTCCGGCCGACAACGCTGTCACCGACGTACGAGAGATGCCCGACGTTCGTGTTCTCCAGTACGACGCTGTTTTTGATCTCGACAGCGTGACCGATGTGGACGTCGGGGCCGATGAAGGTACTCCCGCGGATGTAGGCGTTCGGCCCGACGGACGCGCCCTTCGAGACGTACGCCGGTCCCTCGATGACGCTTCCGTCACGAACGGTCGCGCCTTCCTCGACGACGACAGTTCCCTGAATCGTCGCATCCTCGCTCACCTCTCCGTCGACGCGACGGTCGAAGGTTCCGAGTTTCCACTCGTTCGCTTCGAGGAGCTCCCACGGTCGGCCCACGTCCATCCAGCGGTCGAGGGTGACGGGTGAGACGGTGAACTCCGAGATGACTCGGTCGAGCACGTCGGTGAGTTCGCGTTCTCCACGCTCACTCGGCGACACGTCGAGCATGTCGCGTGCTTCCTCCGGGAAGACGTACGCACCGGCGTTCACGAGGTCGTTTTGCGGATCGTCGGGTTTCTCTGAAATCTCCGTCACCGCCCCGTCGGAGACGTTCAGGACGCCGTAGTTCGAGGGATTCGAGACCCGAACGGAGGCGATACTCGGTGCGGCGTCGTACAGCCTGTCGATGCCCTCGGGATCGTATAGGTTGTCGCCCTAAAGCACCGAGAAGGGCCCGTCGATGTGTTCTTTCGTGGCGTGGACGGCGTCAGCGGTTCCCTGCTGTTCGTCTTGGACGACGTACGAGACGGGCACACCGCGATACGACGATCCGAAGTAATCTCG
>Ga0136589_1000220_pt1 | contig 29914 bp, 25 predicted proteins | sample AntRauMFilla3764_FD_104640 | JGI IMG/M metagenome (GOLD analysis project Ga0136589, IMG submission 104640) | Saline lake microbial communities from Rauer Islands, Antarctica - Metagenome Filla 3 #764 | ecosystem: Environmental > Aquatic > Non-marine Saline and Alkaline > Saline | place...
ACATCCGACGCCGAAAGGTACTCGTCTGGATCAGGTATGGTGAACACATCCAGATCCAGACACTTTCTTGTGGTTAATTTAGCGATTCAATTCAGCTGATTACGCTGCTTGGGAAGTACCGATTGTGGTCTCTACGATGCCCTCCACCACCATCGAACGGCCTGAAGACGGTTTTCGGGTTGCCAAACAGTACCTCAGACGCGAGCGTCTTCTGTCCGGACTCGTAGTCGTCGTCGTGGTGTCGCTGTTCCTCTTGACCTACGTTACGACGTCACTCCTCCCAGCGATCCTCGTCGCCGCAGTATTGGTTGTCATCGCACGTGCACCAATACTACAGTCCAAGGGGACAGTACGCCTACAAACGGATACCGAATCTGAGGCTGTCGTTGATGCATTTACAGGGCCGACACCCCCAGTCCTCGCTCTTCAGTGGGGAGTCGCTGATGCGGTTACCATCGAAGACGGGACTCCAACATACCCGACATCGTATCTCTTTGGTTTGCGCTCTGCTGAACCGACGATCCAAACTCGAACAGTAACGACTCCAAACGGAGACCAGCAAGTCGAACTGGAAATCCAGGTGAACGAGAAACCCTGGGCGACCTACACCGCGAGAATCAGTGACACCGAAAAACACACCATCATTGATGTCGAATATACGTCTGATCGGCGCTTCGGACTCCGACGCGTGCCACAGCAGTTACTCGCAAACCGGTACCGCGACGCTGCGATTATGGCGCAGGGATACACGGTCGTGGAGCGTGATGCACACTTTGGACTTTGAGTGGAGAATTGAGCATTTAATCGACTGCTATCAGCCTATTTCGAAGCGAACACGGCCGGATCGTCGGGCGGTCGACCCCGCACCGACAGCATTTATTCGCCGGTACTAAATGGTGAATCGATGGCGACATCACCGAACGATTCGTCTGCCATGTTTCTGGTGACAGTCGCGGCGAACGTCGTCCCGCTGGTCGGCGTGTTCCACCTTGGATGGAGCGCACAGACGTTCGCTGTCGTCTACGCGATGGAACTGGTCGTCGCTGTCCCGTTCGCCGGGGTAAAGGCGCTGTTCGTGCGCCGCCCACCGAACTACGACAAGCTGGAGCGCCCCAACGAGGACAACCCGCTCAAGTCTGACGAGTGGGGTGGGGTTTCCGTCGGTCCGAGCGACCTCAACCGCCGGCGCGGGAGCGTCGCGATCGCAGACGCCCTCCCGCCGATTTATCCCCGGAACATCCCGTTCGCCTCGCGTGCGTTCGGGGCCGCCGTATCGCTCGCCGGGGCGTTCCTCTTCGTGTTGGGCCGGTTCGTCGACGTGCCGGCGACGCTCGCTGACCCGAGCGTGGCGGCGAGCATCGTCTTCCTCATCGTTTCCCAGATTGGTGTCATCGAGCGCGAGTACTTCCGAACGCAACGCTACGAAACGAGCACGCCCCGAGACGTCGTCGCGAGCGCGACGACCGAGGGCGCGCTGGCCGTGGTGGCGCTTATCGTTGCGATCGTCGGCGGCCCGGCCGGCGCGCTGGTCGCGTTCGTCGCGGTGAAGCTGTTCGCGGAGTGGCGCGGCTACCGCGGTGGGGTGGCGTTCGACCCCGAGGAGGGGGAGGGTACGCTGCCACCCGTGGGGGCCCCGGACGCGCCACCGGCGGCCGAGGTCCGTCCAGACCAGCGCGCAGTCCGCGCCGCCGCGCTCTGGCGGGGCGCGACGTCCGCAGTCAGCAGCGGGCCAGTATATCTCTTCGCGTGGGTCGGGCTCACCGCCGCGGTGATCTGTTTCGGCCTCCTGCCGGCCGGCATCGGCGGGCTGAAAGCCGTCGAGTACGCTCTCACCCATGGCACGCTGACGTACCAGCGCCGCGACGACACGGTGATCGCATACGACAACCTCACCGAGACAGTCCAGTGGACGACTCCCCTCAACGACATCCGGAACACCGAGCTGTGTGAGGGAGAGCTCGTCGACCGCGCCTGTGACACCCGGACGTTCTCGCTCACCACATTTGCGGGGGAGTATGACCACAGCATAGCGCACCTCCGGGAGTACGACCAGGCCGTCGAGGCGTTCGAACTCCCCGCCAAGACGACGGCGTTCGGCCCGCTCGACCGGCGCGTTGCCGGGGCGATAGCCGCGGTCGGTGCCTGTGGTATCGCCGCCGTCGCCGGCCTCGCCTACTCCGCCCCCTCCGTTGGGGCGGTCGCCGCCGGGTTTGGCGGCCCGTTCGGGGTTGTCACCCTCAGGTCGGCGTGGCGGTGGGTGCTCCCGGCCGCTTAAGTCGACCCGACGGCGGGCGGGGCGTACAATCCGGTCTGGCGACACGAAGATGGCGGCATTGCTGAATGGTAGCTCTATCGCTGTCCGCCAAACTATGGCTGACCCGATGGTGCCACCATCTGAGCCAAAGATACAGTCCAGAAGTTGAGACTGGCTATCTCAATGCATAAGACGTGCGCAGATCAGGTGATCCCAACGAATTCAGGGCGGATCAACTGTTCAGTAGGTCTGCGAACCGAACTCATTTCAGCGCACGCAACGCTGCCCCAGTTATTTTTGTCTCCCGGAGATATGTCCGGTACAGATGTCTGAGGATTCCGACAACACTGCCGAAGAACGGGTCGTCTTCGCAATGCTGGTTGGAGTGACGTTCGGAGCGGCACTCGGTACGACAGTTCTCCAAGATATCACACAGGGTATTGTTGCTGGTGTCGTTGTTGGAACCCTTGTTGCTCTCTTCTTGCCAGCGTGGACCGACCGGCTCTCCGAGACTGTAACAGACAAACTCGAAGAATAATCTGCGGCACTGACCGAGAAATGAGTACCCTGTATTGAGCAGTTAAACGAATACTTGAACGCCCCCTGGTCAGCATTCTCCCGTGGCCCCGACACGAGAATCCCGCCGCACTGTCTTTCGCCAGATCGCCCAGCAATCGTACGTCGACAATATCCAAAAATAGTATAGCAGCATATGGTATCCGGAATTGCAGTCAACTCACAAACGGCCTTTGTAGGGATTCAAGCCCCTGAATTTGAGCAAATACCTGTTGAATCCAAGTGCTTATGTTTACTTCAAGAAGCGTACTTTGTTCTAGAAAACGGCGTCAACGTCTATAGGCCACTTTTTCACCGCAGCCTTAGTCTAATGCCGAAATCTTGCTTGCTTTGGCATGAATCACTGAGCTCGTCTTTCAAATTATGACCGACAGGTGGTTTGTATAACTTAGATGCACAACACACATAGACTACCTTAGGCACAATACCTAACGTACCTTAGGTAGCTTAGCTGAATTAGCTAAACAAGCTGGCTTACCTAAGGCACCTAAAGCAAAATAGCTAAGTCACCTCAGGTGGGTAAGCAAGGTATGAGTGATGTGCAAGGTAACGAACCTCGTGCGGTCTCAGTTGGCGTTTTAAAGGGCGGGTTTGGGAAAACCACCACCGCGATCAATCTTGCACGGGAACTCGGTCACCGGAACGAACGGGCGCTCCTAGTCGATCTCGACGACAACGGCCATATGACACTCATACTCGGCCATGATGACGCTTATAGTGGCGATCGATGGGGCACGAACCACGCTGCGGACGTGCTTCTTGATGGAGAGGATCCACAGCAGTACGTCACGAGCGTCGCTGATGGATTGGACCTCTTTCCATCACACGTTGAACTTGAAGACGTCCAATCCGGTTTGAAAGAGGCGACGATGGGAACTACGCGTCTAAAACAGGAGCTGGTCGACGAACTTCTCGGGGAAGCATATGACTACATTGTCATTGACTGCCCCGCAAATCGAGGGAAACTCAATGACAATGCGATGTATGCGACCGGGAATATCATCATTCCACTACGACCCGAAAATGGCTATGAGACGGGACTGACGAATACTGTCCAACGATTAGTGATGGACGCGCGTGAGTACTTTGATCTAAACATTCTCAGCGTCGTTCCGACAGATCTGTCTACTCGAATCGACCAAGATACACGAGATCGGGCCCTTCTCAGAGAGATGACTACCCGAGGGGCTGTAGCCAAGCACGTCCCGAATTTCGCATACCTCTCTGAATCTGACTGGGAGAAGGTCGACAATGGTGGATACGATGGCCCACTGCCAGGTATCCGTCATCGAGCCGCTATCGACAATGCGAACGATGAGGGAGTTCCGCTCAGGGATTATGATTCTGAGTGTGACCAGCTCGCGTGCTATGATGAGCTTGCGCAAATCGTCGAGACCGGTGAGGTGGCTCGCTGATGGGCTTCGATGATTTGGACGAAGCGATGAGTGAACAGGATGCGGAGGGGACAAGTACGACTGATACAGCCGAAGGTGACCGGCAAGATCCTGCACCAGAACCCACTGCGAATCTAGAACAGTCCACGGACTTACCCACGGACGCTACCGAAGACGACTCCTCAACGAGTTCCCTTGATCACCCTGCATTTCCATTTGAGGATAGTAAGCAAGAGGCAATTTATCCAACTGTAGAGACCCTCACTGAATTCGACGATACGCTGGACTTCGAGGTTAAGCGCCGTCTCCGTGATGAAGGACTCCGAAATGTACCTAAGCGCGAATATCACGAGGCACTCTTACAACTGGCCATTGAACAGCCTGAGCGGATTGCAGAACTGATTATTGAAAATCGCAAGTAGTGTTATTTTCCTATAGCTGATCTCGAAGAAGTTGGGATAAGCAGTCTCAATCCACGATTCCGGGCTGTGCCTCCCACTTAGCGGTCGTAGACGTTATCGATCGCATCGGCAAACTCCTCAACACGTTGCGACCCTAGGAGAATAGAGCGCTCGCTTGCCCGCTGGATCCAAATCCCCTGATTTCCACCGACGTTGTAGGCGACTTTTCCTGGAGCCCAGCGAACGCCCCAGCCACCGAACTCGCGGATTGGGTTGTACGCTTTCGTCTCGTAGTGCTCAATGTCAGCCCATTCAATTCGACGGAACGACCGGTGAAGTGGCCACATTCTGAAATAGATCCCGTCAGTTTTGACCTCGGTTTCGAGGCGAAGACTGTATAGGAATACGGCGACGGCACCGACAATCAAGAGTCCGATCCACGAGATGGGGCCTGCTAAGAGCATGAGCAATGCAACTCCGCCGAGAAGTGTCCAGAGCCACCGCTGGCGAAACCGCTGCACCTCACGATAGACCGGTTCTGCGTCCATGACTCGTCACATTGAACATGGTGCTCCTCGGTAAAGGAGTTCTCGATTTTGTATATCATTATGTGATTTATAAATGGCAAAATGCACTTAACAGTGCCCCTATTGGCTAAATTACGCATTTCGGGCTAAATACAGAGTGGTCATGATTACACTGGTAATCACGACCACTTTGAAGTACCCCGACGCCGTCGGTGAAGCACGAATGCTGCAATCGACTCAGGACGCCGCTTTCCCCGGGGTAGAGCCACCGAAGCTGCGGCCCGACTTCGCTCTGGATTCAAAGCGCATATCTCGACGAAACGGCTGGAACCACAGTTCGATATAGAACGAATCGTCTCAACCTATAATATATCATAGAACGAACGGCAGCGTATGACCGAAGACGAATCAGACTCCGAGAGCCTGATGGGCTGTCAGACCACGGGTGAAGACCGTGTACGGATGGCCGCACGGCAGCTGTCGGAGCCGCAGACGGCAAATTGGATAGCTTCTGAAGCGGACTGGTCACACGAACCCACCAAGCGCGTCCTCGAACGGCTCGTCGACGACGGTATCCTCCACCGTGACGAGAGCGGAACCCACACCACGTACTACCCTGATCACCGTCAGCAGGCAATCCGGGAGGCGATGCGCCTCCGCGACAGCTGTCATACTGTCGAGGAGCTCACGGATCGGCTCACCGAGATGAAAGCACAAATCCGGGATTGGGAGGATACGTTTGACGTCGAGTCACCGAATCAGCTTCGCGGGACACTCGTCGACGAGACCCTCGACACTAATGAGGAGGATCGTCGCCGTGAGAGTGCCTATGAATGGGAGCAGCTCCAGCGCCGAATCGAAATTGTTGGTTTCACCATTCGAGAGTGGGACTTTCTAGCTCCAGCGACCGAACGGAGTGAGGCCTGGGATTGACGGACTCTGTCTCTGCACAGTCCTTACTGGCAGATTAGATATTTAGGTCAGATTCGATTCACATATAATATTTTTATAGTAGTGGTCCGTGGTACGGCACATGAACCGCGAGGCGGATAGTATGAGTTCGTCTGGGGCAGCTATTTCTCTTTCAATACCCCCTACAGATCCAGATTTATTCAAACACAAAGCGACAAGCGACGTCCTTCTATTTTTAACAAATCACCGTTTCAGTGACTTCTCACTCCGAGAACTCGCGACACAGATTGGTCACTCACACCAGTCCGTCCGACGGGCAGTAAACGTACTTAGCGCGAATGACCTGGTCGTCGAAGCTCCCGAAAGCAACCAGCGACTCGTCCAGATTAACAAACAGCGCCTGTCTATCCCTGGCGATCCGATCCTCCGAATCCCCCAATCGGAGTATCACCAACCGGTCAAAGCTGCGGTCACGAAGCTCCGTGAGAACATTACTGACGTCGTCGGCATCATCCTTTACGGGAGTGTGGCTCGGGGTGAGGCTGACCGACGGAGCGATATCGATCTCTGGGTGCTGACTCGCTCCGGGCGGGCCGAAAGCCAGCGAGAAGCGAATGCTGTTGCCCGTGATCTCGAAGACACGGAGTTCGATGGTAATCGATACGCCTATGATATCGATGTCGAAGCGGTCCAGGCGATTCCAGCATACACCGAGGATATCCGGGAGATCGTTGTTTCAGGGATTCCAGTCTACAAGACAAGTGACTTCGAAACCGTCGAAAACCTCCTTTTGGAGGAAGGAGCCGCCGATGAGTAACGGTTCAGACCCGACTGCTGTGCTCGCAGCTCTCGAACGCGCACAGGATGCATTCGAGATGGTTGGGCGCGGTCGAACTGAGTTCGAGGACGGTATCAGTGCAGATGATGATTGGAAGACACAGCTGACGAAAGCGTGTCGCCTCCTCGAAGTAGTTGAAACCCTCCAGTCACAGGACGGGTACTACACAGCCGTCATCGAGGTCTGCTTTGGCGCTATCGAACGGTCGATTGAGGCGTACGCGCTCGCGATGTCAAACGATACGCTTCAGGATTTTCAGGACCACCAGTTCAGCTACGAACGTGCCCACCAGATCGGGCTGTTTGAGCGGGAGACTGCAGAGGAGATGAAGAACCTGTACAGCGAGAACCGGACAGAGAGTTATTACGGTGGGGGGCGTCCAACCGAGGAACAAGCGGAAGCAATGACAGACCTCGCCAGCGCCGTCCATCAGTTCGCAGTGAGTCAAATCCGGGAAGGCAGCGTCTGTCTGTGTGACTGACGACGTTCAATAGTTCAAGAAATTACGATGGACCAGAATACACCGACGGAACGTACACCGTTGACCTCACTCTCCGAGTCCTTCGAGCGCTACCTCCAGGACAAAGGGAAAGGCCGCGCTGGCGACGGCGGGAACTACCGACGCAACGCTGCACGCGAGCTCGAACGATTCGCCGAATGGGCCGCCGGCGACCATGGTCGAGACGAGTGGACCGGAGTCACCCCTGAGGACTCCGAGCGAAATCCCACCTTCGATGACCTCGATGAACGAGTTTTCCGGGAGTATGCCCGTCATCTTGCCGGCGATCGGGGACTCAAACAGAACACTGTCCAGACCTATTATCGTTATCTCTCTGCGTGGTGTGGCTGGTGCGTCAACGAAGGCTACATCGAGGCGCATTACGCCCAACGTGCGAGTGCGATGGCCCCACTTCCTGAAGATGACGGCCGTAAACCCGGAGACCAGCAGGCCTGGACATCCGAACAGCGCCACACCCTCACCCGATACGTCGATGAGCGGGCTCGCGATGCCATCGAGACGTACACGACACTCCCAGAGGATGTAGGCCCTCTCGACAGACAGCGAGCACGCTACGAGGCGCTGAAGGCGGCTCGTGACCGAGCACTCGTCTTCGTCCTCGCTTACACCGCCGTCCGCGTTGGAGAACTACTCCGGGATCCGAACGACCCACGCCGGCGGGGGGTTCGCTGGGAGGACCTCTCCCTCGACGACGGGAGTATGGATGTCTACCGGAAGAAACAGCAGTGGGACGCCGCCAGTCTCCCCGACCCGGTGATCTCGCCGCTGCGGAGCTATCGCAAGCTACTGGACCCGCCGACGGAGCGGTGGCCAGTGTTCCCGACGTTCGACCAGCGGACGCTTGCGACGCTGCTGAAAGACGAGCTGGCCGATCGTGGGCTTCGACCGGACGCTATCGACGAGCGACGTGATGAGTACGCTCGCGACCTCTTGCTGGCACTCGAGGAGGACATCCGCCCCCCGTCGATCACAACAGATGGAGCACGATCGATTCTCCAGCGGCTCTCCGAAGACGGGGAGGTCGACATCGACCATCCGAAACACGACTATCTCGCTCCTCACGGTGGGCGACGCGGGATGGGTGAGGTCCTCGTCCGAGCGTTCGGGTACACAGTAGCAGCTCGCTATCTCGACAACTCAGAGGAGATGGTGCGAGAGCGGTACTCGCATATTGAGGCTGGCGAATTGGGCGATGTCGCTACGGAAGCACTCAACGATATCGACTCAATTTGAGCCGACCAGTAAAACCTCAATAGGTATTATCAAGGCTAGAAGTTCCACTTTCCAAATAGACTCACTTCTCAGCGCTCAGCTCATCGAACGGACCGATATATGAGTCGACCCACTCTCTGCGGTCCTGCAGTTCTCGAATCCCACGCCGAGAAATCTGATAGATGTTGGTTCGTCCATCGAGTTGCTCTTTCGTGATAAGCTGTTTTTCGACTAACTCAGTGAGTTGGGGATAGACACGACCTGCTGTAACCTGTTCTGGATAATACGCTTCGAGTTCCTCGCGGATGTCCGTCCCAATCGGGTCATTCAGCCCCGCTACGACAACCAGCAAATCTCGTTGAAAACTACTCAAGTCGTGCATCCATTGTTCTTTGTTCAGATGGTGGTTACAAAAGCCCCAGCATCGACGTACGCGCCGATTGAAGCTCTGGTTTCTACTCCCAATCCCGACAATACTAAGAATTAGAATATATCTGGGCCATGAATATACCGGCATTATAGACAATGCAAAGCCACGGAAGTATTGCTGGCTAGCTCGCTATATCAAATATCGTGTTTATTACCAGTAGCTAATACTAGAACTCTTTCTAAGCCCCTAATTATTCGCTTTATCGACGTTTTTGACTCAGGATAATATATTACTACGTAATATATCGGTGAGTGTCGGCCTGCTATACGAACGCTTTTACACCACCCCGAATACAAATTATCTCGGTGATGCAGGTCGGTCAATCACGGAAACAATAACGAATGTGATAATATAGGGGTCAACACGAAACGGGTCACCTGAACGCCTCCGCATCGGCTCACAAGCAACCTACTATCGAGAGACGAATCTATGAGCAACAGCTCTACAAAACCAGACGCATCGACACCAATCACGGTCAGTTCGCTGGCTGCCCACGCAAAGACTCGGTTTGCCGAATCTAACACTACCCCGTGGGTAGTCCGATCGACTCAGCTAATCCTGCTCGTTGCACTATTTTCGGGGCCTGCAATGGCTCAGACGGACCTCGGCAGCCTGTACTGCGATACAGCTGTCGAGGACATCATCACTGTCGTATTCACTGCCTTCGCTGGCTTGGGGCTCCCAGCCACGATGTTCTTCGTGAGCCGCTCTGGCCTCGAATATATGCGGTCCTCTGGCAACCCGAACCAGCAGAATGCGGCCCGACAGGATCTCATCCTCTCGGGGACGGGATTCATGATCATCGTCTTGGCAGTCGTCTCGCCGGAGATAATCGACAAATTCGGCGCGTCAGTTGGAATCGGCTTCTCTGATTGTGTGAAGCCGTTCTAACGATACAGCCACTCAATGGTCCTCAACCTCCGCCACACGGTACTCAGTATCGCCCTTCTGGGGCTTGTCTGTCCAGCGGCAGCTGTCGCTGGGAGTGAGCACGTGTCCGAGCAGCGGACGAATGAGGAACGGACCGCGCTGTCAGCGGGTGAGGTTGAGTCTCCGGTACGATGCTACGCCAACACGTCAAGGCGACCGTCCAGGCCAGGGATTGTACCGCCTGACCGAACCCACGGTGACAACTCTTCGGACGTCAGAGATCTCTGGGCTAGCGACCCGGATTATCCGAATCTCACAGCTAGTGACCGGCTATCGAACGACCAGCTAGCATCAGTAGATGTGTGTCGTGGTGATGATGCAGATTCATCGCCACCCGACGTTGAAGACTGGAACGCGCCCGAACACGGGAGCTACGAGAGTGGTGGACAGGATTTCTCAGCGGCACCTGCTGGAGTGACGACTAACTCTGTAGGGGAGTCTGTCCGTGGTGTACCGAGCGACCGGAGTTTGCTGTCGGACGCATATGTCGAGATATTCTCGGTTACGCCGTCGACGATTGTCCACCATCGCGACGGGAGAGAACGATACGGTGCTCCCAACGGAACCATTCGGGTCATAACGAACTATCGAGCGTATGAACCGAATGACGATAGCAAGGGTACAAGCGTCGAATCGTGGGATATCGACAATAAATCTACTGAGACGGAGTTGCTGGTTGATGGCGAAATCGTCGACAATGCTTCGTCGGCGGCGCCAACGCTGACGTACTCGAATCTCAGCGGCCGGTCGAACCTCACGGTTCGTTCCCGCATCAGTGTGGAACTCATCGACCGCAGCAATTCCAGCGAATCAGATGTCGAGACTTACAGCCTCACCGTTAGCGATACGGAGACGGTTACGGTACGGAATCTGTCGGCAATTCCCATTTCGGGCGGCAGTGGAACGATCAATGAGAGCCGACTCAGTCCGAATGAGAGCGTCGTCGGCCTCGAAATCGGTGGGCCATGGCAAGAATTGGAGTTTGAAGCGGGGCATCGGGTCCACAGTCAGTGGTATTTCTACACCCAGACGCAGGAACGCTGGACCGAGTGGTCCGGAACAAGTAATTTCTCAGGGTCTCGTGCCGATGGCTTCCAGCCGATTCGGCCAGTCGAGGTCCATGCCGTCCCAGTCACAGCTGGGCCAGAGATTACAACTGCTCGACTGGGTGCACAGACAAACGATTCACACTACGTTCCGTCTCTGGAGGTAACGCATCCGGAAGAGTCCGTAGCTCCACCACCAGCGCTACCGGAGTCAATCACGCTCGACCGTGCCGGAAATACGACGACCGTGGACCGGTTTACGATTCGGAGTGATGAGTCACTGGTCGGGACTGGCAACTTCACGCTTCGAGGCCTGGTCCGAGGCCGGGCAGTCAACCGTTCTATAGACACCAGTGACCCCGTTCAGATTCGCACAGTCAATATCTCGACAGAGGTACTGTCTGTGGAGTCCAGCGGTGCTGACCTGCGAATCTCAGTTACAGATCGGACAGGGAATCCAGTGACTGATGGAACCCTTGCCGTCTCGACACAGCAGTCCCGAGTCGAAAGGACACTAACCCCCGCTTCCGGTACTGAGATTGCTGTTACACTGCCACAATCGAGTCTTCGGACGGTGGACCTCCGATACCGCCCGGCAGAGGCCTTCTGGGAGCAATCACGGACGGCCCCAGTACGGGAGACTCACATCGTCTATACCCATCTCGGCGAGATTCCAGCGATTGTCGAGTATGTCGATTTCATCGCGATGACGGTGCTGGTGCTAGCCCCGTCGCTGCTGTTGCTGTACGGACTGGACGTAGTGACGAACGGACGATTGCTGAATTGGTACGATCCATGAGACAGAATCCAACTTCGAACAGAGGCATTGGACGGCGAACAATAATCGGCCTTCTCGGGAGCGGGATGGCCGGACTCGCAGGCTGTTTCGGTGGCAGTACAGACGACGGATCTGATGGCGGTTCTGGAGGAACGGAGGATGGATCGGCTTCCTCACCCGACGACCAGTCAGAGTACCTCGAATCGACGTCGATAGTCGCAGGTGATCGGGTCGATTTGGTACTCGAAATATCGGTTGTGGACAACCGCGATTGGGGCAGCATCTCACTGATTACCGAAGAAGGGGAAAGCTACGCAACTGAGGTATTCGGAACAGGCGAGACGCTAGTCCATCTTCCTCTCACGCAGGGGAACGATACGTTCGAACCTGTCCCTCCCGGTGACCACACTCTCTTCCTGACTGGGGAAGACGTCGAAACGGAGATTCCGTTTAAGCTTGGTGGGCAGATGGAGCTCTCAGAGGCCGTCAGCGGGTCTTCTCGGGCAGAACTCGAGGAGAAGGACTTGGGGTTAATCTTCCGTAATACGGGATCACACGCAGATGCAGTGTCGCTAACCACTTACAACGGGCTGGAGGACGAGCCGTTGCGTTTTGCCCCAATACAGCCAGGCGAAACCGGTCTGGCTGAAATCCTCGACGCACTCACTGACAACACGTATCAATGTGACGACAACGAGGGAGTCCGCCACAAGCGGTACACGGTCGAATTCCTCTGGAGTGAGACTGCAACGGTGACGGTTCCAATCGAGTACACTGCTACATCCAGATACTGTGAATTGTCACTTGCAGGAACTGCGACCGCAACATTCGACGAAACTACTGAATCGTAATCATGCAAAGCGATGGTGATGGAGGAGATGGTGACGGAGGGACGGTCGACATCGATATTGATTGGACCCAGCTGATTGACCCTCTCATCGACGGGATTGAAGACACCTTAGATGATAACCTCGTCAATTGGATTGTCAACGGGATTGCTGGTGTCTTCGAGAACATCATTGAGCAGATTACTAATTACTTCGAGACACTATTTCAGGGCTTGATTGGGCCGATTGTTGGGACTCCAGCCCCACGAGGCCCCTCATCCTCTGCCCCGGTGGACATCGCGTTTCAGACCGCGACCAATCCACCGTGGGACACACTCATCTCGGATCTCTATTTTGACGGCATAGTCGGTCTGGCACTCGGAATCCAATTCATCACCTGGGTCCTAATCGGACTGAGATATAAGGCGATCAATCCGGCTGTCCGAGAAAAGCTTGGTCGGCGGTGTCTGATTGCCTTCCTGAGCCTATTCCTCTGGCTTCCGTTAGCGTCGATAGGTGCGCAATTTTTCGACGCTATTGGGAGGGCGATCGCACTATCTGGGTACAAGGACTCAGAAGCTGTAGCCACTCTCCTCTCACTAGGGACAATCAGCAGCGCAGAATGGGGCGTCGGATTGCTTCTGATTATCTTAGCGGCCTATGTGTATCTCAAAGCACTGTTTGTGTTCCTGACCCGCTACATCCTGACGGTTCTCTTGACCATCGCTATGCCGCTCGTAGCGAGCTTCTGGGTGCTTGAGGTCTGGCCGTTCAACCGATTTGCTGGTCTCTCGAAACAGATTGCAGGGGCGTATCCCGGACTGCTAGCGGCTGGTATCCCACCGGCGATATTAATCCGCGCGAGTCTACTGACTACGGATTTTGGCCTTGGGGACTTGTCGTTCTTCGTCGCGATTGTAACGGTCTATCTCGCGGCGAAATCACAGAAAATCATGATTCGGCGGAGCGCAGACGCTGCCGTACGAGTCAGCGAGGCAGCGCTGGCCGGATCGAAGAGATCAGTCAAGACGCCGGCGAAGATCGGGGCTGCGGTCGGAGTCGGGGCAGCGACGCTCGGGGCCGGCGCTATCGGCGGCAAAGCTGCGGCTGGTGCCGTCGGTCGCGGTGCCCAAGCCGTGTCGAACGCCGCCAAGGGCCGGGTGGGACGAGCAGCGTTCTCAGCCCAGATGGTCCACCGAAACATGGCTAGTAATTCTGGGTCACCTAGCACCTCGCCATCCGATACGGGGTCACCTACTGGGGCAGGCTACCAGCAGTCGATTGGCGGTACTTCCGGCCAACCGAACCAAGGCACGGGGAATTCCTCCGGTGGAGGGTCACCGCAACGGAATGGAAGCGCGAACACTTCACCAGGTGGCGGGAACGTACCGACTTCCGTTCCGTCGCAGGGATCGGGCTCTGGATCTGCTGTTGGAGGAGCGACTTCCAACGGTCGGTCCGAGACGAGTCTGGATCGAGCCGTCGAGCGACAAGAGACAAATATCGATAAGGGCGGGGCCGATACTCGGGTCCCTCGCAACCGTGAGACGGTGACCTACTCCGATGTGGATTTCGAGAATAGGGACACCAAGGTCTTCGATCCGGACGCCGGCGCCAACGACGTCGGCGATGGCGGAGCAGAAAATACTAAGCCATCGAATACTGGCGGGAAGGCCCAACTAAAGGGTTTGTTCGCAAGCGAGGACGAGCGACTCGGGCCGGAGCATTATCGCTAGCACAGCCAGCCAACAGCACTCACAAAATCACAACACACTGCACCCATGACTGAAACACAAGCCGCAGAGTACAGTACGAATATCATCCACGAGTCGTTGGGCGATACAACGGAGTTCTGGGGGAAGTATACATTCGGAGAACTCCTCCTGTTCGTGATTCCCGTCTTCGCCTATCTGGTCATCTTGGGATTGCCGTTCGTCCCGGCAAGTGCCCTCATTCCGGCAACTATCGGTCTCATTGTAACCGAGGGATTCCTCTACGTCCTCCATACTGTCCGACCGAGCTACTACCGCCTGACTGAGTGGCTTCGGGTCCGCGCGTTCTGGCTGGCGAAAAAAGAGGAACACACGGTCGGTGAGGGGAATCAGGATACCCGTCACGTCACCCGAGTTGAGCGTATCATGCCCCACGGCATCGAGCGCGTAGACGGCACCTATCTCGGCGCCGTTGAAGTAAAGCCGGCTAACATGGCCCTCGAAGACGGAGAGCAGTGGGAACAGGCCGTGCAGTCTCTGACAGGGCTGGTCAACTCGCTAAACGGAACGGCGAAAATCTACGTTACGACCCGAGATGCAGGCAACGAAGCCCACGTACAGGCGCACAAAGACCGACTGAAAGATGCCGACACACAGAACCACTCAATCTTCCGTGGTGTGTTGATGGAGTGGATCAACCGTCACACCGACGCTAAAGGTGAGATTCAGACCAAGACAGAGATGGAACGCGAATATTACATCATCGTCTCAGTCACCGATGCGGATATCGACGATCTCCAGTCGGACGACGAGTCCGTGCTTCAGTATCTCGGGGACCTGCCAGTATTGGGGCGTGTCTTCTCTCCCTTCGGACGCCAGGAATTGACCGCTGAGGAACGCGAGGTGTACAAAGCAAAGAAACTTCGCGACCGGGTCGGGAACGTCGCACGCAGCGTCGATAGCCTGTATCGTTGTCGGGGCACCCCAGTCTCACCGTACAAGTTAGCACAGCTCACCAAGGATTACTGGGCGTGTCAGGAGCGTCCGTTCGGTGACATTGAGCAGGCTGCTGGCCTCTCCCCAATCACCTACTCTGACCGCCAGCTCGTCCGCACGAGTGAGACAGTCGATACGCACACCGTCGCTGAGGGAACTGATATCGAAACCAGTGACCACGAGACAGCAGAAGCAGAGCCCGTCCCAAGAGACGTAGCTGATCTTGGCCGCAAACACAAATCGCTCGTCGCACCCACAGCCATCGACTGGGAGCAGGACCATGCGCTCATCGACAAGGACACGTACGCTCGTACGTTCTGGGTGGAAACGTTCCCGGAGCGACCGTCCAACGGGTTGTTCGAGCGCCTCTTGCTCAACACTGAATTACGCGTCGACGTCTCGATACACGTCGATCCGTACGATTCCCAGCAAGCTCTGTCAGTGATGGAGAAGTGGATCGCATCCCTTCGGACCCTCCAGAACGACCAGAGTCAGATTGAAGCTGAAGACATCGAACACGACGTTGAACAGGCGAAATACATCCGGCAGATGGTCCGCCGAAATCACACGTCGCTGTTCCGCGTCGGCGTTTTCATCCGGCTGACGGCCGACTCAAAAGAGGAACTCCGAAAACAGACGAACCAACTGGGGACAATCCTCCGGGATGCTCCCGCGAACTGCGGCATCAAGCGGGCGACCCGTCGGCAAGAGAACGGCCTCGTCGCCGTTTCCCCCATCGGAGGGAACGCACTTGGGAAAGACCGGCTCTCGTCGATGACATCCGATGCCCTCGGGTCGTTCTTCCCGTTCTCGTCGAACTATCTTCGCATGGAGGGCGGTGTTGAGTACGGCAACCATGGGCACAATGACTCATCGCTGATGATCGACCCGTGGGATCTCGAAACCGGTCACTCAGAGCTGGTGACCGGGATGCCTGGCGGTGGCAAGACGCACGGAACTCAGGCCCGGGCAATGCGGATGATGAAAAAACGGTCCGACGTCAAGCAGGTCTACATCGACCCAGTGGGCGATATGCGAGGCAGCGCCCAGATGCTGGATGCAAAGACAGTCACGGTCAGTGGCGAGACGCCGCTCAATCCCTGCGAGATGCATCCGACCCCGCCGGACGTTCTGGAGAAATCGCCGGATATGCAACCTGTCGCGGACAAAAAGGACGAGGTCTACGGGGTCATCGAGAACTTCCTCGAAGCCCGCGACGTCGAACTGGAGATGCACAGCGGGCTAATCACGTTCCTCATCGACACGATATTCGACGAGTCCGATATCGAACCGGGCGACCCCTCGACACACACCCCGGAGAACTCGCCGAATATGGGACATTTCCTCGACCTCGTCGACCGATTGCAGGAAGACCCCGACCTGTTCCCCGGGGCGAACACGGCGAGTTCCAAAGAGATGGTCCAGCAATACGCCGACGAGTTGTCGGTCGCGTTGCACCCGTTCCGACTCGGAAGTACGTACGGGAACTTCTCACGACCGTCGAATATGAACCTGATCGACGACGGGAGCAAGGCCGTCTATCTCGACCTCCAGCAGGTCGAAGGGACGGGTGATGGCCTCGGTAAACAGTCGTTCATCATGCAGTTGCTGTTGTCGACGCTGTACCAGCAGGCCAAGAACATGGATTCGAAGGTGGAAATCATCATCGACGAGGCCCACTATCTGTTTAATGACGACGCGAATCTGGCGTTCCTGAATCAGATTGCGCGCCACCAGCGCCACGCCGGTCTGCGGCTGGTGATGCTCTCTCAGACGCTACAGGAGTTCTACGATGAGGGAGTCGCCGAAGAAATCGCTGGGATGTGCCCGATTATGGTTCATCATCGTGAGCCAGATCTGGGCGACACGACGGCAGCTAAAGCTGGCCTCACTGGGGAGCAGCAGTACTACATCCAGACAGCCGAGGCCGGGAAAGAGTCGATTGGTGATGGCCAAGGGTTCTCCCAAGCCCTGGTCCGTGTTGACGAACACGGCGACTACCCGCTGACGATTCGGACAACGTGGGAGGAAAAACGAATCATCGACCTCGATGCGCACGGTCGGGCGGCGCTGGACGATGTCACTGACGAGATTCCAGCGGAAATCGAGCGGTTCGAAGAGTTCGTGTACGCAGAGGCGATGGAGCACGAACTGACCGAAGTACATGGACTCTCACCAGAAGCCGCTGAGCGGCTCCTGGACGGAGTCAGTGAAGCGGAGTTAGTGGATGCCGCCTCCGTGGCCTTGGGGCGTCACACGACGAACGTGGCGGTCGCAGACGGGGGCGACAATGAATGCAGGGGACGGCCTCAGAGTAATGAGGCCACAAGTGGGCAGGGGACGGATTCCACCATGTCCTCTTCTTCAGACGATAATCCGGATAGCGAAGGGTCGGAGGTCGACGACGCGGCGGCTACTGGTGACCCTGGCGTTCCGTCTGAGTCTCACGGTACGGACACTGCAGTTCTGGATGGGGTCTGGAGTACAGAATCGATGAGCAACACAAATCGAGGAGATACCGATGAGTAAGACCGAATCCATTACATTCAGCGCCACACGGAGGCAGAAACAGCAAATCGTAACGCAAGCAAAAAAGCAAGATGAGAATGTCTCTGAGTTCTGTCTCAAGGCCGTCGAACAGCGCCTCGCGAGAGAGCTACAGGACCAGCGTGTCAATGAACTTGGGTTGGGTACAGAGTTCGAGCAGCTAACGGAGACGATCACGTCCGAAGTAGAGGGCGTTACTGACGTCGAAACACGCCAAGAGCTCTACTACTCTGTGGCACTCTGGGAATTGGTTTCCAGTGAGTATCCGGCTGAGAAGCGAGCAAAGGCGATGGAGAAAGCGCCACAGAAATTGGCTGAGAATACTGCGAATCTCCGAGAGAAGGAGGCTGGTGACCGATGAAACGCGACGTCAGTGTACAACTGTACACCACCGAGGAGAACCGTGAATGGGTCAAAGATCGGGCCGAAGTGGCTGATCAATCGATTTCGGACTACTGCCATGAGGTTCTCGAGGGACACATAGACCGTGTGACTGGCGACAGCCAATACGAGCGCTATGGAACCGATACGCAGCTCGAAGTGCTCATAGAGGGGATTCGCGAGGAGCTCACGACACTTCTGACCGAGCTGCAATCCGATGTTGGTGAGGACCTCGACTATATGCAGTCGATTCGGACGGCGTATGTCATCGCACTCTGGGAGTTGATGAAAGAGGACTACACGCCGTCACAGCGACGACTAGCGATGAAATTCGCTGGTGAGCACGTGGGACAGGGCCCCGGTCCTGTGCCTTCAGCGGTGACCGCTGACGACGTGTCGGCAGACACCACGCTAACCGACTCGATGTCGTCTGAATCTGCTATAGGCCAGCAGACGGAGAGACGTGAATGATATTCAAAACCGATTTTCAGAAGAGCGGCGCGGGGGACCTCGTCGACTACATTCGTCGGGACCGCTCCCAAGACGCTGACCGAACAGTTGCTGTGCGAAACGCAGCTGGTCGAGAACTTGCTGACGCCGAGGTGACACGGTTCGTAGAGAAGAGCCGTGAGTTTGGCTTTCAGCGGCATATGATTCTCTCTCCCGAACCGACTGCCGACTATACCCCAGAAGAAGTCAGCACACACTCTCGTGCGTTCATGAACCAAGAATTCGCGGAGGAACCGACAACAGACTACGTATATGCGGTCCACCGTGACACGGAGTTCCCCCATGCCCATGTCGCTGCGACTGGGCAACAGGCGGAACTGGAGATGCACTCACCTGACTTGGACCGCTTTCGCAATCGAGCGGCTACGGAATTCAATGAGGCCGAGCGCGTACGGCAGGCCGATATCACCTCTCGGGAGCGAATCACTCAAGATCGCCAGCAATCCGACCCAACCGATCGAGAAGTGTACCACGAAAACGAGTTGGAACTGGACGAGAACCCACAGAGGGCGCTGCAAAAAGAGAGTGCCCCCGAAAAGACTCAATCATCGGAGCGAGCGAAGGCTCGGGAAATAGACCTACAAGAAGAGCGTGAGCGTGTTCAGGAGCAGGTAGAAGAACAGACCAAACAATTGGAAGCAGAGGCTGAATCTGAAGCCCACCAGGAGGCTGAGGAATCGGAGGCGGAACGTGAGATAGAGTGGTCGATGGGTGATAGCGGTGAGTTCTAGCTCTGATTCCCATAGTCCACCCGGCCAGCACACATCTGAAGTCCCTCACCAGCTGAAGTACGATAGCACGGTCACGTTCCTCTGGGCAGGATTCATGTTACTCTTCCCGCCGCTGTGGGCGGAGGGCGACAAGCCTCTTCACAGGCGATTCTGGGCGTGGCGCTACATCTATCTCCTCTTCTTCGGAGTCACCGCGATAGTGTTCCACGAACCACTGCTTACAGGGAATCTTACTTTCCTCGCCGCATTTCCGCTCGCTCACATTCTGGCACCACTGTCAGTTGCTGGTCTATTCACGGGGTTCCAGCTGCCCGGTCTGTCGTTGCCGTGGCTCGATTACTCTCTATCTGCGTTCCTCTACATGGTCGGGGTGGGCATCACGTTGACCGGTGAGGCACTCCGCCGGACCTCCCCCGAAATGTTTGCTCGCAATCCGTGGGGCCACGACGACGGCGAGTCCGTTGTTCCACTTGAGAATGTCGCACACAAGGACGACGACGCGAGCACACCACCGATACTAAATCAGGATGTATCGACGGCGGTCATTGGGGAGACGGGCTCCGGGAAAAGCTCGATGATGCAACTGCTAGCCTACCAGTTTCCCTACGATCGCGATACGGCTGTCATCGCCCACGACCCCGGCAGCGAGTTTCGGCAATTCTACGAGGACCTCGGCTTCGACGTCAAGCGGGTCGGGGCGACGGACAGCGACGTGACGTGGAACCTGTTCATCGACGCTGACTCAGAGGAGGACTTCCGGGAAGTGGCACGGGCAATCTTCGGTGAGCCCGACGGCCACAATCCGTTCCACACCCCTGCGAAACAGACCTTCGAGGATATGTTGATGTACCTCCATCTCGATGCAAAGCGGAACAATCGACGGGAGGCGCTGTGCCACGCAGACATTGTCGACTTGCTTCACGAGGGCCACTACGCGCTCAAAGATGCACTCGACGAGTTCGACCGATTGGATTCGGGGCAGATAGACCCCGACCGGGGCAAGGGGGCGACAAACGTCTTCCAGACTCTCCGGGAAAACGTCCGACCAGTCTTCGTCGGTGACTTCGCCGACTACGGCGAGTTCTCACTCGAAGAGTACATCAACAATCCGGAAGGCCGTGTCCTGGTCATCGATTCGACACCGACGCGGATGGAAACCGTCGGACCGATGTTTCAGTTGCTGCTGGACTGGTCGATCCGGTACGCGATGAACTCTCCCAATCCGACCGTCCATGTCCTCGACGAAGTCGACGCGCTGCCTTCGTTGAATCAGATCCATAACCTCACCGCACGGGGTCGGAAGAACAAGGCCAGAGCGCTAGTCGGCGTTCAAACCATCGGACAACTGGAAGACACCTACAGCACTATCTCGGGTATTCTCGGAAACTGCCCGCAGGGAGTTTACTTCGGACCTGGGGACACAGAGTCAACCGACTTCATCCTCGATGAACTCGGTGAACGCCGGCAATTCGACCGGACAGATATGGTCTCGATGTCCCAGCAAGGTCGCCATCAGCCAGCCCGAGTGCAATCCAGAGAGACCTACAAAGAACAGGACAAGATACCGATCACGTCCGGCGTGCTTCGGAGCTTCCAACCCGGAGAGTGTATCGTCGTCTCGCGAACGACGTGGTGGCACGGCCAATCCTACGAACTACACAAAATACGGGAGAGTCTCCCGGAGATGGGGGCAGAGTCGCCCACGACACCACACCAACCGGACGAAGGCACTGGCAGTGACCTCGAAGACCACGATAGCTGGCTCTCACTGGCTCGTGCGAAACTCAATCGGGTGACTGGCGAGGGCGATACTGATACTGATGAGGGGAGCAGCGATGCTCAGGAAGGCAAGACAGAGTCCGATCAGAGCCCACTGGTGTGGGCAACAGACGACGGTTCGACACCTTCCCAGTCATTCACTGGGGACCGTTGGGATCAGGCACTGCACCGATTGGAAGTCGATGAGCCCCCGATTGAACAAAAGCAACACGTCGACGCTATGTGTGACCTCTGTGCGATGCTCGACGACCGCGTGCTCACCCTCCCCGATTCGATGGTTGAAACTGAAATTCGTGACCTCCTCACCGACATTGTTACTCTAACCGGACTCACTCACGAGCAGACCCTTTCTGTCGTCGACGACCAAACGGACCATCTCCAATGGAGTGAGGAGTTCGAAGACCAGTTCTTACTGGATAGACCTATCGGGAATCCCCTCGACTTTGGCTCGGGTGCTGACCCACTCGATCAGGGGAACGACCACGTGAACGTGGCGACACCTGCCGACGACACCTTCGCATCCCAAAGCGCCGAGAATCAATCATACGATGACGACAAGGGCGCAGATGGTGAATCTGATGAGGTAGAATATCTGTTTGGGGAGGCCGATGAGAACTCTTCTGATGAGCAATCTCCTACAGAGCGCGAGGCCCTCACTGACCAACAGACTACTGAAGATTCGACTACTGAGTCCACTGCGGAAACTGACTCAGAGAGCTCCGAGACCACAGGTGAAAATGACGCTGAATACGACCCGACCGATTTCATGTAGTCGGATTCGTTGAAGTACTCAGCAGAGGACACATTCTGACTCTGCGTGGTCAACACGATCGGCCCAAACTCCGCTTACTGTTTGCCCAGGTACGGTTTCACGAGCAAAATTCGATTCGGGTTGCGTTCGCGTCGTAATCTACCACACCGAAATCAGCCAATTTCGGAAGGTGAATGTGGTGGAGTGTCGATGCAACCTGCTTTATCGTCGCATCGCTGACTGTGTCTGCGTCGTTTTCTTGAGTAGCAACCGACGCTGCTAGAGCCTCTAGTTCGACTGGTGCAGTCTCCTCCGCAAGAACATTAAGAGTCGTTCTCCGTCGGTCTGAGGAAAGTATTTGATAGTACTCACTGTCACTCAATTGTTCGATCTTTGCATACGCTCCCGGCCCTCGCTGTGTAGATTGACTCATAGTGGTTCTTTCCCATCCAGCCGGCCTAAGCCGGTGTAACTATTACTCGGAGCCCGTCCCCTGTAACGTCGAAGTATATCTGATTAGGTAGGATCTTGAGATTCGACCAAGCCAGACACGTACCGCTTCAGCTACTTTCCGAAAGTTTAGATAAGATATACATTTCAAGTCTGGTCACTTCTGTTGAGCAATACACCCTCCAACGGCGGAGGGTTGATATTGATAAGCGATGTGTAGACGGCAATGGCCAGTAGCTCGTTAACCGATGCGCTTCGGGAAACACTCGCACTCTTCGAGAAAGCCGGAGCCCCACGGACGACGACCGAGGTAGCGAATCGCCTTGACCTTGGCCGCCGAAGCACGTACGAACGATTGGAGCGTCTAGTCGATGAAGACCGACTCGCTACCAAGAAAGTAGGTGGGAACGGTCGCGTATGGTGGCGCCCACGTGAGAGCGACGTGACCGACCGCAAACGGAAGGAGAGCGCCAACTGGACCGACCGTAAACAGTTCGAGTCTCTCGTCGACGCGGTGGAGGAGTACGCCATTTTCCTGCTTGATCCCGATGGCCACGTTCAGACCTGGAATCCTGGCGCGGCACGCATCAAGGGGTACGACGCTGAGGATATCGTCGGTGAACACATCTCGACGTTCTATACTGAGGAGGACTGCACTGCTGGCGTCCCAGCCGACAATCTGGTGACCGCAGCCGAAGAGGGAGGGGTTGAAGATGAGGGGTGGCGCGTGTGCGCCGACGGATCTCGGTTTTGGGCGAACGTCACTATCACGGCGATTCGAGACGATGATGGGTCTCTCGATGGATACGCGAAAGTCACCCGCGACATGACTGACCGCCGGGAACGTGAGCAGCAGTTGCGACGTGAGCGAGACCTCACCGACCGGCTCGTCGACACGAGTCCGGTGGGTACCATGGTCCTCGACGGTGATGGTAATCCTGTCCTGATAAACGAACGTGCGAGGGATGTTCTCGGGATACCGGACGATCAAGCCGAGTCCTATTCACCCAGCGACCGGGTGGTATACGACGCAGACGGGAACCTCGTTTCACCCGACGAGCATCCGTTCGTTCGGACGTTAGAGACTGGTGAAGCCGTATTCGATTGGGAAGCGAAGGTCGAACACCCGGACGGCGGGCATCGGTGGCTATCGGTGAACGCGGCGCCTGTGTTCGATGCCAATGGAGACATCGAACGCGTAATCACAACTGGCGAGGACATCACACGGCTCAAATCCCAGGCCCAGCGCCTCAAACGCCAGCGCGACGATCTCGAAAGCGAACTCGAGAGCGTTTTTGAGCGTGTCAACGACGGATTCTTCGCGCTCGATGGCGACCTCCGTTTCACATATGTCAACGAGCGCGCGAGCGAATTCTTAGAGCGAGCGCCTGCTGAACTCCAGGGGACGTACATCTGGGATGGGCTTGAACCGGGGCCGAAAGCAATAGACGCTTTCCAAGAGGCCCTTGAAGCCCAGCAGTCTATCTCCTTCGAGGAGTTCTACGAACCCACCGAGACTTGGTTCGAAAATCATGTGTACCCCTCTGAGGATGGTCTGTCAATCTACTTCCGGGATGTGACCGGACGCAAGGAGCGAGAACGCCAACTCGAAGAGTATGAGACAATCATCGAGACGGTGACCGATGGCGTCTACGCAGTCGATGAGAATTACCGATTTAGGGTGGTCAACGAGGGATACACGGAGATGGTCGGCTACGACCGCGAGGAACTACTTGGCGGTCACATCACTACGGTGGTCGACGAAGATGCACTCGCGGTCGGAGAGCAACGACGAAAAGCACTCCTTGACGGCGAAGACGACACCGGAAGCGTCGAACTCGAAATCGAGACGGCGAGCGGTGAACGGCTCACAGTTGAGACCCGGTACGCAGAACTTCCGTCTGATGGTGAATTCGAGGGAACAGCTGGTGTCGTCCGAGACGTTACCGACCGGAAGAAGCGTGAGCGTCAACTGGAGGAATACAGGCGCCACTTCGAGACACTTATTGACAACTTCCCAGCAGGGGCCGTTGCCCTCGTCGACGAGGATCTCCGGTATACTACGTTCGCGGGTACGCCAGAGGGAGTGACAGACGTGACGAGAGAAGACCTTGAGGGGGCACTCGCTCGTAACGTCCTCCCGCCTCAAATTGCGGATGTCGTCATCCCACGATATGAGGACGCCCTTGCGGGTCACAGCTCCGAGTTTGAGGATACGATCGACGGCAAGACGTATCAATTCCACTTCGTTCCCGTACGTGACGACAACGGTGATATCTTCGCCGCAACGGCAATGTCACAGGACATCACGGAATTGAGAACACGCGAACAGGAACTTGAGGCCCGTGTCCGCCAACAGGAAGTCGTTACCGAACTAGGGCACCGTGCCCTGGAAAATCGAGACCTCGACGCACTGATGGCGGCGGCCGTCGAACGCATCGCGGAAACGCTTGATCACGACTACTGTAAAGTCCTAGACCTCGACGCTGACGCAGAAGAACTGTTGCTGCGTCAGGGCGTTGGTTGGGACGATGGCATTGTCGGCAAGGCAACTGTCTCGGCCGTCGAGGCTGACTCGCAGGCGGCGTACACCCTAGTATCCGAGAAACCAGTCAAAGTCGAGGATCTTGCCACAGAGACACGCTTCAGCGGACCGGATCTGCTTACGAGCCACGGCGTTCGCAGCGGGATCAGCACCATCATTGGACCCTACAACGAGCCGTGGGGTATCCTAGGAACCCACGACACCGGATGCGCGCAGTTCTCCGATCACGATGTCAACTTCGTCCAATCAGTTGCCAACATCCTCGCAAGCGCCATCGAAAGCCATGGCCACGAACAGGAACTTGTCCGTCAGCGTGAGGCACTCGCCGCACTAAACAACATCAACCAGGTTGTCCGGGAGATTACCGACGGGGTCATCAACCAATCAACCCGCGGTGAGATCGAAACGACCGTCTGTGAGCGTCTCGCAGCCGCTGAGTCGTACACGTTCGCCTGGATCGGCGATGTTGATGCCGCCACAGAGACCGTGGATCTCCGGACCGAGGCAGGCGTCGAGGGCTACCTCGATGATATCACTATCAGTGTTGACCCGGACGATGAACGGAGCAAGGGCCCGACGGGACGAGCCTTCCGAACCGGTGAGGTGCAGACGTTGCAGGAACTCTCAGCTGACGACCGTTACGACCCCTGGCGTAGCACTGCTAACGAGTATGGCGTCCGGTCGTCGGCAGCGATCCCGATTGTCTACGAGAACACTATCTACGGAGTGTTGAACGTTTACGCCGAGCGCCCGAATGCGTTCGAAAGACACGAGCAAGAGATGTTCGTGCAACTCGGTGAAATCGTTGGTCACGCAATCGCCGCCATCGAGCGAAAACGTGCGCTGTTGAGCGACGAAGTCGTCGAACTGCAGTTCCAAATCGAGAATGTCTTCGAGTCGATGGACATAGACGTGTCAGAAACGGACCCCATCCATCTAGAACAGACGGTTCCAATAACCGACGACGACTACATTTTTTTCGGGCGGACAACGCCAGCAGGTACCGAGATTGTGGAGGCGATGGTCGAGGCGATTCCCTTCTACGAAAGCGTCTCCTTCCGCGACAACGGTGACGAAACCATGTTTGAACTTCGAGTCTCCGAACCGCCGGTCCTGTCTATCATCGCCTCGCTAGGCGGCACCGTCTCTGAGGCTGTCATCGAAGACCGTGACTATCGCCTGACGGTCCATCTCTCCCCGAGCGTGGACGTTCGGGAAGTAATTGATAAGATGCAGGAGGTGTATCCCGACGCGAACCTCCTGAAGCATCGCCAGCGATCGATCCAAGATCACAGCGAACCAATGGTTCCAGAATTGATGAGCGAGCTCACACCACGACAGCGGACTGCGTTGGAAACTGCCTTCCATAGCGGATTTTTCGAGTGGCCGCGTGATGCCTCAGGCGAAGACATTGCTTCGTTACTCGATGTTGCGCCGCCGACGTTTCATCAGCATCTCCGGAAAGCTGAACGGAAGGTGTTCGAATCTGTGTTCTCGTCCACGACTTCGGCCTAAACGACTCGGGCCAGAGCGATCAACAGGCACGTCTACTGGCCAGCTGTTTCACACGAGAACCTATCAGAAATAGAGGTTTTCACCAGGGTCTGTAGTCCTCTTTTCGCCCTAATCTGAATCGCTTCTCGAAATATACAGAATCAGATATTTTCCTAAACACAGGGCCTCTGTACTGGCGAGTAACAGAAAATTGAGAGCGAGGAAAGGCTCTACCTCTATTGTGACCTACCATCTTCATAGTAAAATCAGTCTTTGCGACTGCTTTACTGGAAAATCGCGTGACTGCGGTCAGTTTTCTATAATCTGAAGCAGTTAGAAAGCTAATTGCTTTACCTATAATCGCCATACGTAGCCCGACTAATGCACCCCGATCTTATGCTCTTTATCTTGCCCCATAGAACAGCCCCGATTTCCACGGGTTTACCGAGGACATATATCAGAATTCAGATACAGAGTACGGGTTCACTATTCAGCGACCAGCCACCCAATCGGCAACCCGACAGCCCCACGTGATTCATATCATCGAATTCTGATAGAACAGTGGGTCACACCCGACCGAAGTGGGTGGGAGTGCGCACAGCGAAGCGAACACATTGGACCGACGCGAGTCGCGCGTAGCGCCGAGCGCAGCGCCCGGTCGTCCTTGCGCTGCTTCGTGCCAGTCAGCCACTGCGTATTCTTAGCCCGGCCAGCAGCCCCACGCTTGGAACCAAATCGACAGTCGACTTCTCATACGCATTGTGGATAGGATATCCGCCAGACTGAGGGAGTGTCACAGAACGTAATATCTGGATTGAGTTAGCCACTCCACTTGTATAGAGCGCGAAAATCAAATATCTCATTTTACCAACTTGATTTGCTGGTTAACTCTTATTTAAATAGCTTGATACGCCATGCCAAGTTGGACACACTCCAACTCATTCAATCACTCCCGACCCTGTGTGTCCGCGCAATTGTCAGAGGCACCCACTGGCCCCTTCCTGACCCCAAGGGGCCACATATCACCTGTACTGACCGATTCAGCGACGCTGTCGGCGATTTAACCAACAAAATTTTTCATTACCCAGAAGTGTTGGTTAACAGCTTTGCGAAGCTGTGGTTTCGCACCGAGTATCAGTAACTTTGAACGCATTGAGGCCAACCAGAGCTAAGCACATCTCTCCGTCTACGAGACACAGTAGCCATCAACTGAATAAACGCCAGCGCTAGCGGCCCCTCAAGAAGCACGAACAGCACTAACTCTATTCCAATTGCTGGATTAACTGTGCGACGTACGGGCTGTTCGCCCAGCTCCGGTGCTGGCCAATCGTCTGTATCAGAGTCTTCGCGTCGGTCGTCGACAGGTGCCCGTTTCGTGCATAGTCACAGATAAGACGCGGTGTCGGGACGATCCGCGGACCCTGTAACGCGGCATGGACGAGCGCGAAGTTCGTGCCGCCGAATTCATCGGTCAGAAAGCCGTCGACTCCCAGTGCATTCGCGAGCACGATACCGTCGGTCTCACCGTCGTCGAGGCCGACTGTCGGCCGGCTGTCCGGTCCCTCAGTTAGCTGGTAGGGATCGGTCTCGGTGTAATGGCTACCTGCAGCCAAGACGTTCTGTGCGGCTGCACTGTGGATATCCTGGTACTGTGTGAGTTGGTGGAGTTCGGTAACGACCTCTGGTGGGACAGTGACGGTACACGAAGTGAGCAGATACTGCAGTGGATCGGGGTTTGTTCCAGTATCGTAATTCGGGTCGGCCCGTGGGACTGCGAGACTAACTAGAGCGCTCGTGTCGGCGACGACTGTCTGGAGCGGTGGCCCGCTCATCGGTCGTCAGCCGTGACTGCGTCACCGTCGTAGATGTCAGTGTCGTCGGGGTCGTCCAAGTCGAACGGCTCACCCTCAAGATCGGCTTTGAGCAAGCGGAGGCGCTGAGCCTGTTCGACGCCAACGAGTTGTTTGACGGTCTCGAATTCGAGTTCATCCTCGTAGAACGCTGTGGCGACGCGCTGCTGAAAGGAATCGCTGTCGGCCTGCTCGTCGATGTACTCCCGCATGGCCTCAACGAGCAGGTCAGTTCTGTCGGTCCCCATGAGGTCGGCGATGGCATCCAGTCGCTCGACAAGATACTCCGGGGACTGGAAATGAACGCGACGGGGTTCGTCGGTACCCATCTTATGTGCATATCTTGCACATAGCTACCTAAGGGTTGTGGGGACGATCGTTGTTCCTCGACACACCTATGCCACTGACCAGAGACACCTGACCTGTGCACGCAGCCCAGACCGAGTCCTCAGGAACCTAGCATCTCATCGGCAGCCGTGGCTGTGGTGCCGACCCGGACGGCGAGAGCATTGAGGGGGCGTGGGCAACGATTCGCGATCACGTCGACCGCAGCGATGGCACTCGCTGTTCTCGTTGCAGTTGGCCACCTGCTCGCTAAGTGGGACGTGCCCCCTGTATCGGACTTTTCTGTGAAGAGCTAACGGCCTTAATCGCTAAGGAGATCTCTTGGTTCTGGAATCTCTGTACTTTCACAGTTCACGGGCTGTGCTGAAACCCTCAATAGGTAACACGAATGGCGTGCGAGATACAGAGGGTGAGTCCAGTAAGCAGCCGCTATTCGTTTCAAGCCTGTTGTATCGAACTGACCGATAGGAAGAGCGTGCGAACGTACCGAGGGAACATTTATCAGAAGGTGGGACGGAGTATCACGTAATGTCGTCAACTAATTCCAATACGGGAGGGTTTGGCTTTTCCCTCCGCAATGTGATTTTAGTTGTCCTTGCCCTGTTCATTTTTCACCTCGGAAGGGGGTGGGCACGGGGACTCGTGGAAGGGAACTATCTGATTGGCACATTAGGCTTGATACTTGCTCTTGCTCCGATAGTCTGGCTGCTGCTTGTAATCAAAGAGGCGTATTTCTAAAAACCCTATCAGACGTGACCTTCTGTTAGAATCATACTGTTGATAGCTACACAACAGCGTCTGGAATTCCTAGAGCAACCAATTCCTGTACACTCTGTTCCCGCGCCAGACCGCGACTGGCCTGTGACCGACTTGCGCTATGTATTCAGCACGACCGCTGAAGCCTGTCATCGATTAAGGGTTTCAACAGAGCCAGTTCACGATATCCAGAACCCCCATAGCTTGGAATTCCCGCAACCGTTCTTTCCCAGTTCACTCGTCAAGCAGCTCATCTGCTTCGAGCCGGTCGACTGCCTTGTTCACAGCCGGATACGACATTGACATCCTCACGCGCCTGAAGACGCGGGAATCCCACGGCACCGCGCCGCTGAGTTGGGATATTATGGTTCACGGTTCACGACTTGTTCCCGTGGGGCGAAAACACCCTCACTACGGTCGAA
>Ga0136589_1000221_pt1 | contig 29889 bp, 24 predicted proteins | sample AntRauMFilla3764_FD_104640 | JGI IMG/M metagenome (GOLD analysis project Ga0136589, IMG submission 104640) | Saline lake microbial communities from Rauer Islands, Antarctica - Metagenome Filla 3 #764 | ecosystem: Environmental > Aquatic > Non-marine Saline and Alkaline > Saline | place...
CAGGATAAATTCATTGTTGACGAACCTTCAACGTCAGATGACATCGACTGGGGCGACGTCAATCAACCGGTCTCAGGCGAAGTATTTGATAATCTGCACGAAAAGATGATCCATTATCTTTCAGATAAAGACCTTTTTGTGAAAGATATGTATGCCGGAGCCGATCCCGATTATAGACTGAATGTGCGTGTTGTTAGTCAGGTTGCTTATCACGCGCTGTTTGCTCACAACATGTTTATACGTCCCGATAAAGAAGATCTTGAGACCCATGAGCCTGAATTTACGGTTCTTGCAGCCCCTCAGTTCCGGGCCGATCCTGTAACTGAAGGAACACGAACCGGTACATTTATCCTGTGCAATTTTGAAAAAAAACTGATCCTCATTGGCGGAACACTCTACTCCGGCGAAGTGAAGAAAGGAATTTTTTCTGTATTGAATTACCTCCTGCCAAAAAAGAACGTGATGGCTATGCACTGCTCAGCCAATATGGATGAACACGGTAAAACGGCTATCTTTTTCGGCTTGTCCGGCACAGGAAAAACAACTCTCTCTGCTGATGTTGATAAAGTGCTGATCGGGGATGATGAACACGGCTGGAGTGAAAACGGGATTTTTAACTTTGAAGGCGGATGCTATGCTAAAACCATCAACCTTAAAAAAGAGAGTGAACCGGAAATCTACCTGACTACGCAGATGCCGGGGACTATTCTTGAAAATGTAGTGCTGGATTCAGATCGAAAACCTAAGTTTAACGATGACAGCCTCACACAGAACACGCGTTGCGCCTACCCTATTCACTACATTCCAAACGCAAGCAGTTCAGGACGCGGCAACCATCCCGATAACATAATATTTTTAACCGCTGATGCTTTCGGGATTCTCCCGCCAATCTCCAGGCTGACTCCCGAGCAGGCGATGTATCATTTCATCAGCGGGTACACAGCTAAAGTTGCGGGGACTGAACGAGGTGTGACAGAACCTCAGGCAACATTTTCAGCCTGTTTTGGAGCTCCTTTCATGCCCCTCCACCCAACGGTTTATGCGGAGCTTCTCGCAGAAAAAATCCGCACCCACAACTCAAATGTATGGCTCGTTAATACCGGCTGGACCGGTGGCCCATACGGTACGGGGCACAGAATGAAACTGGCTTATACCCGGAAAATGCTCAGTGAAGCTCTTGCTGGAAATCTTGATCGTATTGAGTATTCTGAAGATCCGTTTTTCGGGCTTTCAATGCCATCAAACGTTACCGGCATACCGTCAGATATTCTGAATCCGAGAAATACATGGCGTGATAAAGAAGCGTATGATAAAAAAGCCAACGAGCTGGCCAAAATGTTCACCGAGAATTTCAATCAGTTCAAAAAACAGGCCGCTAAAGAAATTCTTGAGGCAGGTCCTGTATAGGATTTTTCCTGATAATTTTTGATAAAATCCGGCATGCTATCCCAATAATTGCCGGACTTTATTTCAAATGAATATTACTTATTCATCAAAAAGTAACCGTTGGCGCGGATCTCATAGCTTTTGCTGTGGAAACGTCAACGCTGCTTCTATGCATAGTCGAATAATCCTACCAATTCCATCAAGTTCTTTTACTCAGCTATGAAGTTCCGTACCTTTGAACACACGTTAATGGATTTAAATATAGAATGAGTACAACGTCTTATCCCGATTTCAGCCTTACAGTTCCCATTGACACCATTGGTGTTCAGGAACGAGTATCCCGGCTAAACACGCGCAGTATCAAAAAAGAGTCAAAAGTTCAGGGATTAAAGCTGGCCCTCAGCATGATTGATCATACAACTCTTGAGGGCAAGGATACCGAAGGAAAAGTGATACAGCTGTGCAGAAAAGCAATTACTCCATATGCCCAAAAACCGGACCTCCCAAGTGTTGCAGCGGTTTGTGTTTATCCTAACATGGTATCTGTTGCTAAAAAAACTGTAGCCGGATCATCTGTAAAAGTTGCAAGCGTAGCCACTGTATTTCCAAGCGGAATGGCCAATCTTCAGACCAAACTCAATGACGTACGATATGCTGTTGAAGAGGGTGCGGATGAAATCGATATGGTTATATCACGCGGACAGTTTCTCAAGGGAAATTATTCTTATGTGTTCGATGAAATTGCCACCATAAAAGAAGCGTGTGGAGAAGCTCATCTAAAAGTTATCCTTGAAACCGGTGAGCTGGAAACACTGACAAACGTCAGAAAAGCAAGTGATCTGGCTATGCATGCGGGTGCAGATTTCATTAAAACATCAACCGGAAAAATTCAGCCTGCTGCTACTCAGCCTGTCACGCTGGTCATGCTGGAAGCCATTCGGGACTTCTACAAGGAAACCGGTCAAATGGTTGGAATGAAACCCGCCGGAGGAATCCGAAAAGCAAAAGAAGCTCTGCAATATCTCGTGCTGGTTAAAGAGACGCTGGGGGCCGACTGGCTATCAAACGAATGGTTCCGTTTTGGTGCAAGTTCACTTACAAACGATCTTTTGATGCAGATCGTAAAACAGGAAACCGGAGTGTACCAGAGTCATGTATATTTTTCCAATGATTAACATCAGGTAGAACCATCCTGAGAATTGCACAATCAGATCAAAAAAAATTATAGAAATGTCTACCTCTGATCAAAACAAAGCTGTTAATACAAACTCAACCAATAGTTCATCGAAGCCGGAGTCACCCAACGCTGATTTGAAACTTGATTTTGCCTCATCATGGGATTACAGCAGCGCTCCGGAAAGCAGCGCTAACGTTGAAATAAAACCGTCCTACGGCCTTTTCATTAATGGTGAATTTGTTGATCCGGTGAAAGGTCGCACATTCAGCTCCATCAACCCTGCCACAGAAGACGTTCTTACAGAGATCGCTGAAGCAACCTCAGAAGATGTGGACAAAGCGGTAAAAGCCGCCCGTAATGCTTACAATAAGCGATGGAGTACATTACATGCTAAAGAGCGTGGAAAATATATTTTCCGAATTGCCCGTATGATCCAGGAGCGGTCACGAGACCTTGCTATTACAGAATCTATGGACGGAGGGAAGCCTATTCGTGAATCTCGTGATGTAGATGTTCCGCTTGCTGCAGCTTACTTTTTCTACTACGCCGGCTGGGCGGATAAACTGGATTACGCCTTCCCGGGAAGAAAAGCCGAGTCCCTCGGCGTCTGTGGGCAAATTATTCCATGGAATTTTCCGCTGTTGATGCTGGCATGGAAAATTGCTCCCGCTCTTGCAACCGGAAACACTGTTGTGCTAAAACCGGCTGAAACGACCTCTGTCACCGCTCTTAAATTTGCAGAGATCTGCAGAGACTCTGGATTACCGGAAGGGGTCGTAAATATAGTGACGGGTGCGGGGCAAACGGGTTCTGCCATCGTAAATCACAGTAATATTGATAAAATAGCCTTTACAGGATCCACAAATGTTGGCAAAATTATACAGAAATCTATTGCCGGAACCGACAAAAAATATACTCTTGAACTGGGTGGTAAAGGCGCCAATATAGTCTTTGAAGATGCATCCATCGATCAGGCTGTAGAAGGCATTATCAACGCTATCTTTTTCAATCAGGGCCATGTCTGCTGTGCCGGCTCCCGTCTTCTGGTTCAGGAAGGGATTGCTGACAGACTCACTCAGAAGCTGAAAGAACGCATGGAGACGCTTATTGTCGGAGACCCTCTGGATAAAAATACCGACATTGGAGCCATCAACTCAAAAGCCCAGTTTGAGCGTATTTCCGAGTACATAGAGATTGGCAAATCGGAAGGTGCCGAAATGTATCAAACCAAGAACGGGCTGCCTGAAAACGGATATTTTTGCAGACCCACACTTTTTTCCGGTGTCTCTCAAAGTAACCGAATCGTTCAGGAAGAGATCTTTGGCCCTGTTCTCACAATCCAAACGTTCAGGACGCCATCTGAAGCAATTGAAAAAGCAAATAATTCGCCATATGGCCTATCAAGCGGGATTTGGACGGATCGCGGATCAAAGATTTTCAATATCGGCAGCAACATGGATTCCGGCGTAGTCTGGGCAAACACATTTAACAAATTTGACCCAACCTCACCGTTTGGCGGCTACAAAGAGAGTGGGGTTGGGCGCGAAGGCGGACTTCACGGTCTCTACCCTTACGTAAATCTTGTATAACCGAATCTGAATACATACTTATGAGTAACCGAATCGATATTTTGAAGACGTATAAAACGTATGTGGGCGGTGCTTTTCCAAGAAGCGAATCGGGCCATACCTATGCCCTCAGTAATAAAAGTGGCAAGACGATTGCCAATATTTACCGATGTACCCGCAAGGACGTGCGCGATGCCATGGTAAAAGCGCGTGCCGCTCAGAATGGCTGGAAGAACCGGTCGGCCTATAACCGGGGCCAGATTCTGTATAGAATTGCTGAGATGCTGGAAGGCCGTAAAGATCAGTTTGTCAGTGAAATGGAACTGATGGATATTAAAAAGAAAACAGCTCGAAAAAATATTGAACTTTCAATCGATCGTCTGATTTATTATGCCGGATGGACCGATAAAATTAGTCAGGTGTATGGAACCGTGAATCCGGTTGCAAGCAGCCATTTCAATTTCAGCATGCCGGAGCCAACGGGAGTTGTAGGTGTTATTGCACCTCAGGAAAACCCGTTACTGGGTCTGGTAAGCATGATGGCTCCGGTTATTGCGGGCGGCAACACAGCACTAATCCTCGCGTCGGAAAAATATCCGCTGTCTGGAGTAAGTTTTGGCGAAGTGTTGCATGCATCTGATGTTCCGGGAGGCGTCGTCAATATCCTGACCGGATTTCAAAACGAAATGATATCGCATCTCAGCTCTCATCTTGACCTGAACGGTGTTTATAATGCTAATAAAGATGCCGATATACGGAAACAAATTGATGAGAACTGTGCTTTAAACGTGAAGCGCCGTCAACACATCACGGATGTTGAATGGACTGATTCAAACCAAGAAAGCCCCTATCACATTATGGCCTTCCAGGAAATTAAAACAACCTGGCATCCAATAGGTGTTTAACCGAACATAACATAATCTATGCGTTACCAACTATTATCAATTCTCTGCTGTGCTTTTCTGGTCGTTAGCTGTGCCACTTCTGAGCCCACAACGGACGATAATGAATCTACGCCTTCAGATTTCAGTGGCGATCTTGCCGATGACTACCGGGATGAATTACTGTCAGAAACTGAACGCCTGCTGCTGAGAACCCGCAGCCAGCTTAGCAGTCACTTTTCTGAGAATATGGTGCATGTACCGGACATGTATAAACAGGAAATAATTGTCGATGAGCGTAGGATCGATCCTTACGCCGGCTTTCGGGTACAGCTACTGAGCACTAGGAATGTGGCCGAAGCAGACTCTATGAGGGATTATTTTGTTGCCTGGGCTGATTCTGTTATAGCCGGGTATGAACCCGATGCATACGTCGTTTTCCGATCACCCAACTATCGTGTCAGAGTAGGTGATTTTCAGGATCGGCAGAAAGCCATCCATTTCTCCGGAATGCTCAAATCCCGCTATCCCGATGCGTGGGTTATTCATGAGCGGATTGAGCCGTCAAAAGTCCCCTCAGACACAACAGAGGTCAGGTTCAAAGATCTGTAAGCTCAGGAATTTGAAGAAGAGTTGCGGATGATGGAATCGGCCGACACGTTATCTGTAGACCGTTAGCAGATTCACAAATTTTTTGTTTTACCCACAGATAGTGTTACACGTTAAATCTAAACAGCATAACGTCACCATCTTTTACGAGGTACTCTTTACCTTCCTGCCGCATTTTACCGGCTTCTCTGGCTGCTTTCTCCGATCCGAGTTCTGCGTAGTCATCATAGGCAATGGTTTCCGCCCGAATAAATCCACGCTCAAAATCGGTATGTATCACACCTGCAGCCTGAGGTGCTTTCGTTCCTGTACGGATTGTCCAGGCACGCACTTCTTTCGGGCCTGCGGTAAAATAGGTTATCAGCCCCAGATTACTGTAGGCAGCCTGAATTAACCGATCGAGTCCTGCACTGTCGAGCCCAAGTTCTTCCAGAAACATCTCTTTTTCTTCCTCTTCAAGCTCAGCAATTTCCGCTTCAATTTTAGCGCAAAACGTCACTAATTCATCATCGTGTTCTCCGGCAATCGCTTTTACTTCATCAACCCACGCATTGCCTGAGTTTACATCATCTTCAGATACGTTGCAGGCATAGAGAACCGGTTTATTCGACAACAAAAAAAGTTCTTTGAAAATATCCCGCTCCTCTTTGCCGGCCTCAAAGGTGCGGGCTGTATTCCCCTCTTCAAGATGCTCTTTAAGTCGTTCAACCACAGTCAGCTGTTCGGTAATTTTCTTATCTCCCCCTTTCGACTGTTTTTTCAGCGTATCGACCCGTTTTTCAACTGTTTCAAGATCTTTCAGAATCAGCTCATCCTCGATAATGTGTATATCACGTGTGGGATCAACGGATCCTTCAACATGAATCACATCTCCATCATCAAAACAACGAACCACATGAACAATCAGATCGACCTCTCTGATGTGTGAAAGAAATGCATTTCCTTTGCCCTTTCCTTCAGAAGCCCCTTTTACAAGTCCTGCAATATCAACAAACTCAATTGTGGCGGGCAGTGTCTCTTTTGGATCCACAAGTTCTTTTAACTTGTTCAGACGTTTATCCGGCACTGTAACTAACCCTATATTTGGATCAATTGTACAAAACGGAAAATTAGCTGATTCTGCCCCGGCATTGCTTAGTGCATTAAACAAGGTAGACTTACCGACATTTGGCAGTCCAACAATTCCACATTTTAAACTCATAAATACTTTGTTTTACAATTAATTTGATAGTGAAAACCGGATCAGTCCAGAGAGATCTGGTGCATGAACTTATTATCAGGCAAGCGTACGGCTGTCAGCTTTCCAAGGCCGGGCCGATTGTACACACAACCTGTGTCAATTCCAATCATTTTATTCTTCTGTATCGGAAATGGTTGCGGGGTGTGGCCGAAAACAACTGTCTTCTCCCAGGGTGGCTCAAACGCATTTAAATGCTCGCGACCCCAGTAGAAATAGTCATGGGTCGACTCATCTTCTTTACTCTCTTTTATGGATAACGTTGGCGGAATTCCCGCATGCACGAAGAAGTACTTTTCCGTTTCAAAATAGAGTCGGGTTTTTTTAAAAAAGGTGATGTGAGAGTCCGGTATATCAGTCACCGACACATCCTCACCATACGATTCCAGTGTGGATCTGCCACCGTTCATCATCCAGTTCTGGGTACTGCCGCTCTGCAAGGCGTTTAAAAGCATCAACTCGTGATTACCGCGCAGGAAAATTGTCTTGCGCTTCTGCCTTACATCCAGCAAGAAATCAATTACTCCTTTAGAATCCGGGCCTCTGTCAATATAATCTCCTACAAACAGGTGTATATAATCTTCGTACGGCTCTAACTTTTCCCACAGCGCTTTCAGAGTTTTAACACACCCGTGAACGTCGCCAATAGCAACAATCTGTTCAGTCATCTAACTACGTGATGTTTCAATTAAACCTCTTCCCTTCTTAACAATGCGACCTTTTTCAGACAAATCATTCAAAATAGCATCCAATATTCCATTTACGAATGTGCCGCTTTTCCGGGTTGAATAAGATTTAGCTAATTCAATCGCCTCGTTGATAGTCACCTTTGTGGGTATCTGTTCAAAATGAATAAATTCGGTTATTGCCATTCGCAAAATCAGTTTATCGAGCGTGGCAAGCCGGCTCACTTCCCAGTTTTTGATGTGGCTTGCAATAATATCATCATACTCTTTCGTTTCATCAGTGGTATGTAGAATAACCTCATTTGCAAACGATACGCCTTCTGTATCGTCTTTCAGGAGTTTTTTAACAATCTGCTGTGACACCTCAGCGCGAGAGTTTTCCCCTAATTCTATTGCATATAGCGACCTGAGAGCGGCTTCCCGCGCTTTTCTTCTGTTAATCATAAGTTTTATGGAAATTCAAAAGAACAGAAAAATACAAACCTTTATGCTCAGCCGAAAGAACTCTCTTTTTTTGATTGCATTTAAACCTTCGAACCTCCTATCTTTGTCTCTTTCGTCAGGGTTCATAGCTCAGTTGGTTAGAGCGTTGCATTGACATTGCAGAGGTCGGCAGTTCGAATCTGCCTGAACCCACACCCACCATTTGGCTCATTATCATCCTCCCTTAACTTCTATACTTGTGCCGTTACCATTAAATACAGCAAGTAACATATTGATCATTATTAGCTATAGTATTGGAATTCTTTGCAAATCAAACGTTACTAATTTACTGGTAACGGTACTAGTACTCTTCTCTCAGTTAACCGGGCACACCTCCCTTCTTTATACACTATAGTGTTTCCTTGCAGAACAAAAGCCAGATGACCTGGGATTTGTCAATGAGATATAAAGTTATGCCCGAATGTTTAAAGATTGAAATCAACATAGAAAGGATGTTGAACAGTAGATTCATGTACTTATCTGACTGACTAATACCAAAAACCCGCCCGTAATTATTTGTCTTCCAGTTCAAAAGAAAAGGTATACTTCGTTCCATTTGTTATTTCTACTGACAAATCAGCTTCCAGCTGTTTGGTAAGTGTTTGTATAAGAAGTGTACCTAAAGAATTTGTGTCCATCTCTTCAAAAGGAGCGGGAAGGCCAATTCCGTTATCCGAAATTTCTATTTTAGCATATCCCTCTTTAAATCCAAGGATGATCCTGATCTCGGGATCATTTTGCTCTGCAGGAAAAGCATATTTAAGAGAATTGGTCACAATTTCATTAATTACAAGTCCGCATGGAATTGCTTTTTTAATGGGCAGCTTAATGGGGACGGTTTCCATCACGATATTTATATCTTTATTCGTCTTATTTTGTGATTTCACGATTACTCCAACCAGTTCACTGATATACTGTCCAAAATCGATATCAGACAAACTTTCATTCTGGTAGAGCTTTTCATGAATCAGGCCCATTGAACTGATACGCATCTGACTGTCGCGAAGGGCACTCTTAGCCTCTTCACTCTCCAGGCTATTATGCTGTAATTCAAGTAATCCTGAAATAACGGCGAGATTGTTTTTTACTCTGTGATGAATTTCTGCCAGCAATGTTTTTTTCTCTTCAAGTGACTCCCTGAGGCGTTCTTCTGCCTGAATACGATCGGTGATGTCCATGTAAATGCCAAACATCGCAATCGTCTGATCTTCAAGTATAACGGGAACTCCGGAAATAAATACGTCTATCAGTTCACCACTGCTTGTTTTACGTTTCTTATTCAACGTAAAAGTTTCTGTGCTATCAGACATATCCCTCGCATCCTCGAGATCCTCTTTAGGTACAATAAGGTCGTCAATATTTTGCCCTTTTATTTCATCTCCATCAAACCCAAATAAAGACTCGAAACTGTGGTTTACCTGAAGAATCAGGGACTTGCGATCAAGCAGAGCAACACCAAGCGGCGAGTTGCTAAACAGTTGTTCAAACAGTTTTTCATTTCGCCTTAATTCTTCTTCACGGTGTACTGTTTCCGAAATATCCCGAGCCACCGCAATTACGACATCCTCACTGAAAAATTTCCCCTTTGTTAATCTAATTTCTTTGGGGAAAATTTCACCGTTCTTTCGTTTTCCCCACCACCTGAAATACTGGGATTCTCCATCCATCGCTTTTTTAAAACGATCCATGGTATCGTCTATGTCAACGCGTGACTGAGCTGCTAAAAATAAGGGGTCCTTTCCAATAATCTCGTCTCTTTCATAACCATACATCTCCACAACGCCCTGGTTGACTTCCAGAAATCCGCCCTCTTTATTCTGTATATAGATAGCGTCCGAAATAGAATTAAACAGAGACTGATAGCTTTTTAAGGATGATTTGTAACTATCGAGAGCTTTCTCCTGAGCAGTCTGGTCGATAACAACGCCAAGAATCTTTTGCCCCCCTCCGTTTTGAATTGCAGATCCGTATGTGTTAATATGAAGGATCTCATCGGATTTGGACCTGATTCTCAAACTAATTTCAAACGAACCGCTGCCTGCTCTCTCCCACTCTTTTCTTTGACTGTTGATCCGGCTGACGTCATCGGGATGTATCAAATCCAGTATAGTTACGCTTTCCTTAAATTCTTGCTCACTAAACCCCGTAATTTCACATGTGCGGGGATTTACATATGTAAATGTTGAGTTTTCTATAATGTAGATACCCACGAAGGACTGTTCGCTCATTATTCTGAACTTGCTCTCCGATTTACGGAGCTCTACATCAGCCACCCTCTGACTTGTAATATCTTCGATTAGAGAAAAGATACTGGTGATCTCGCCCTTGTCATTTTTAACAATCGAGTTGTGCCAGTTGCAAATTGCCTGTTTCCCATTCACATCTTCATAGTCTGTTTCGATTGCAAAGAAATTCGATATTCCAGCTGAGCTATGGGTCAAAGAATTGCGGAATTCAGTCACCTTTTCATTATCTAAGAATGGAAGATCCGAGATTGATTTTCCGATAATATCCTGATAAAACGAACCGAAGAGAAGCTCAGATTTTTTTGAAAAATCCCGGACAGTTAAATCTTTGTCCCATTCAATGAATGCAAATGGCATTTCAGTGCGCAGCAAGTCAATACGGGGTAATTTTCGATGATCCAGAGATTTGCTTGATACAATATCATCTATATCATGCGCTATTGCCAAACGCACCGGACGACTGTCAAATCTGAATTCTTGTGAGGTAAGCTGAACATACCAGCTTTCACCCGATTTATTGAAATGGCGCTGCAACTCTTTGAGATAGTTTTTTGAAATTGCAACATCCTTAATTTCAAGGTCAGAGAGAGCAACTTTTTGCCCAAGGTCGCTGATTCTCTTACCAATAAATTCGTCCCTGCTATATCCATACCGCTGAATCGCCTGATTGTTTACATCAAGAATCTTCAGCGAGTGAAAGTCATATACAAACATGGCCTCTTTTTCAAAAAAAGATTCACCGAAGTTCGTACCGTTTTGGTCTTTATCACTTTTCTGCATCTGCACAATAGCTTTTAAACAATCTCTGTCTGTGAATATTCTGTTTTAAACACACCAATGGTCTAAAATCTAAAGCCTGCCTGATTCTCTAAAAAATTTATATAGAAAACTCCGATTTTTTAAACTTATATAGGCTCTCTTCTCCGAGCTTATTCTATTTATTAAAGTTTAATGCTATAAAATGATTTCGTATTTTTGTGCGTGTGATGATAAAAGATGTCTATCGAAATATATTAAATTTAATTTCTTTAAAAAGAACTATTTAGACCTGATGCCCAAAGACTCGATTACGTTAACATTCCCAGATGGCGCACAAAAAACTTTTCCAAAACAGTCTACCGGTTACGAAGTAGCTGAAAGTATTTCATCCGGTTTAGCCAGAAACGCTCTGAGCATCACATTTAATGAGGCCATTCTTGATCTGGATCGTCCGCTTGTTTCAAACGGAGAAATAAACATTAATACATGGGACGATGATGACGGGAAATTTACGTTTTGGCACTCCTCCGCCCACCTGCTTGCTGAAGCCATTCAGGAACTATACCCGGAGGCTAAATTTGGGATTGGCCCGCCTATTGAAGCCGGATTTTACTATGATATTGATTTCGGTGAGCACTCATTTGGGGAGGAAGAGCTTGAAATAGTAGAAAAAAAGATGATCGAGCTGGCCCGCAAGAAATCCGAATTCAAGCGCAGAAAAGTTGACCAGTCTGAAGCTCTCAATTTCTATAAAGAGAAAGATAACGAGTATAAAGTTGACCTGATTCAGGATTTAGAAGATCAGGAGATTACCTTTTATACGCAGGGTGAGTTTACTGACCTGTGTCGCGGTCCGCACATTCCGAATACGGGAATTGTAAAGGCCGTAAAACTCACCAGTCTTGCCGGTGCCTACTGGCGCGGGGATGTAGACAGCAAGCAGCTGACGCGAATCTATGGTGTATCTTTCCCAAAACAGAAACTCCTGAAAGAACATCTTGAACAGATTGAGGAGGCAAAGCGACGGGATCATAAAAAACTGGGTAAACAGCTTAAGATTTACATGATCGATCAGATGGTGGGGCCCGGCCTTCCTCTCTGGCTTCCAAACGGAACAACTCTGCGGCGGACGCTTGAGGCATTTTTACGGGATGAACAGCTTAAAAGAGGGTACCAGGAAGTAATCACGCCTCATATCGCAAACCTTGAGCTCTACAAAACATCAGGCCACTATCCATACTATCAGGATTCTCAGTTCAATCCGTTTGGTGTTGAGGGCGACGAGTATATGCTGAAACCAATGAACTGCCCGCATCACCACAGAATATACTCCTCGGATTTACGCAGTTACAGAGAGTTGCCCATTCGTCTGGCTGAATTCGGATCTGTTTATCGCTATGAACAATCCGGTGAATTGAACGGTTTGTCACGTGTAAGAGGCTTTACGCAGGACGACGCTCATATTTACTGCACGCACGACCAGCTGAAAGATGAAATCAAACATACGATTGAATTAACGCAGCACGTCTTCAAAACTTTCGGGATGCCTGTCGACATTCGCCTGTCATTTCGTGATGACAATGACAAGAAATATGGCGGCAACTCGGAGTACTGGGATCGTGCCCAGTCAGAAATTAAGGAGGTAGCTGATGAGATGCACCTCGATTATAAAATAGCCAAAGGAGAAGCCAGTTTTTACGGACCGAAAATAGATTTCATTATTCGGGATGCTATCGGTCGCAAATGGCAGCTTGGTACTGTTCAGGTTGATTATGTTATGCCCGAGCGGTTTGATTTGACCTATGTCGGATCTGATAATGAAAAGCACCGTCCCGTTATTATACATCGTGCTCCCTTTGGATCTATGGAACGCTTTGTAAGCATTTTAATTGAACACTTTGCCGGTGATTTTCCACTTTGGCTCTCCCCTGTTCAGGCAAAAGTCCTCTCAATTTCTGAAGAGTATACGGAATACGCGAACCGTGTGGCATCTGAACTGAGAGATATCGGGATGCGTGTTGAAACGGATCACAGGGCGGAAAAAATCGGGTCCAAAATCAGGGATGCCGAACAGAATAAAATTCCATATATGATTATAGTTGGATCAAATGAGCAAGAATCCGAAACAGTTTCCGCCAGAAGGCATACACAAGGAGACATTGGAACGTTTTCACTTAAAGATTTTATTTATAAATTAAGAGAGGAAGTAAATCAAAAACAGCTTCCTCCTTCACATAACAGTTAATTAAATATTGAGGTAACTTATCGCAAGACGTAGAATACAACGAAGAAAGCGGAATGATGACCGGCCAAATATCAACGATGAGATTCGAGCTGATAAAGTACGGTTAATTCGTCCGGACGAGGAACATGAAATTGTGCCCCTTGAGCGCGCACTTGAAATTGCCGAGCAGTTTAAGCTCGACCTTGTTGAAGTTGCACCTAACGCCAAGCCACCGGTATGTAAAATTATCGACTTTGGTAAATTTATGTACGAGAAGAAAAAGAAAGAGAAAGAAGCCAAGAAAAAGCAGCACACCATTCAGGTGAAAGAGCTTCGTTTTCGGCCACAAACCGATGACCACGACCTTGAATTTAAAACACGTCATGCCCGTGAATTCCTGGAAGGCGGCGACAAGGTAAAAGCTACGGTACAATTTCGAGGGCGCGATATGCTCTACACCGAACAGGGAAAAGAGCTACTGCAAAATCTTGCTGAAGAGCTTGAGGACGTAAGTAAGATCGAGTCCAACCCTGCAATGGAAGGGCGGCGAATGATTATGATTTTAGCGCCTGAAAAAAATTAATCTCTGCTTTATTCAGGAATTAAATATTCCTATATTTCTAGTCTTAAATTTTCAGGAAATAGAAGAAGTTATGCCTAAAATGAAATCAAACAGTGGCGCAAAAAAGCGATTCAAGCGAACCGGTTCCGGCAAGCTAAAGCGTAAAAAAGCTTACAAAAGTCACATTCTTACGAAGAAATCACCAAAAAGGAAAAATCAGCTTGGGAAAAGCACTCTTGTTCATGAGAATGATAAAAAGTCGATAGAAAAGCTTCTCCCCTACAGCTAATTTTCTTCAACACTAACTTTTAAAACGTTATAAAATGCCACGATCAAGAAATTTGGTGGCTTCCCGTCGCCGTCGCCGAAAGATTTTAAAACAGGCGAAAGGTTACTGGGGCAGACGTAAAAACGTTTATACTATAGCCAAAAATGCGGTAGAAAAAGGTCTATTGTACCAATACCGCGACCGGAAAAATCGTAAAAGAAATTTCCGAAGGCTCTGGATTGCACGTATTAACGCAGCTGCCCGGTTGAACGGAAGCACCTACTCAAATCTCATCCACGGTATGAAAACCAACGAGATAGAAATCAACCGGAAGATGTTAGCGGATATTGCAGTGCGTGATCCCGAAACATTTTCTGAAATTGTAAAAGAAGCAACGAAATAAGTGCTTCTGAACGTATTTAAACCGACAGCTTCATTCAATTGAACTGTCGGTTTTTTTATATTTACACGCTGAAACAGACCCGCTTTGCACGTCTGTAGTCTGACTTTCCGCCAATACTGTGATTAAACAAATTTTTACCGGACAATTCCTTAATTCGCTATGATTAAAAAAATTGGAAATCTGAAAAATGAGATTTCATCATTCCTCATCAACAATAAAGAAGATCTCGAAAATTTCAGACTACAATTTCTCTCGCGCAATGGGAAAGTGCAGGAGATGTTTAAATTGATGGGATCAGTTCCTAGCGAAGAGAAAGCGATGGTCGGCAAAGCGATGAATGAGGTTAAAAATCTTGCTCAACAACGGTTTGACGACGCCAAATCAGAGCTCCATAAGAGGGGAAAAAAGTCTTTTGGGGCTTCAGATGATATCTCACTTCCGGTTCCTCCCCAATACACCGGTTCTCTGCATCCACTAACGAAAGCATTAAACGAGATCAAACAGATCTTTCTCCGCCTTGGATTCAATATTGCGGACGGGCCTGAGCTGGAAGATGACTTTCATAATTTTACAGCGCTTAATTTCCCGGCCGATCATCCCGCCCGTGATATGCAGGATACATTTTTTGTACGGCGGTCGGATGAGAATCCTGATGAAAACCAGGTGCTCCGTACCCATACCTCTCCCGTACAAATTCGGTTGATGAAAAATGGGAAGCTACCCATTCGCTCGATTATGCCGGGACGAGTATATCGCAACGAGGCCGTTACAGCAAAATCATATTTTCAGTTCAATCAGGTTGAAGGACTCTATGTTGATGAAAACGTGACGCTTGGCGAACTGATCGAGACGCTGGTCATGTTTGCAAAACTCATGTACGGCAGCGATGTCAAATACCGGGTACGTCCCTCCTTCTTTCCATTTACCGAACCAAGCCTTGAGATGGATATTTGGTGGGAAAATGAGCAGGGCGGCCAATGGCTTGAAATTCTTGGAGCAGGAATGGTCGACCCGAATGTATTCGATGCGGTAAATGTAGATTCTGAAACGTATACCGGGTTTGCATTTGGGATGGGCGTGGACCGCATTGCCCTTCTTCGCTATGGAATTGATGATATCCGCACGCTCTATGAAAACGACATCCGGGTTCTGCAGCAGTTCAAGTAAACCATATTCCGTTCACGCAAAAGATTTACATTTTAGTCTATGAAAATATCTGTAAACTGGCTCAGACAATACGTTGAGACCGATCTTTCTGACACTGACATCGCCGAAAAACTAACACTTTTGGGTCTCGAAGTTGAGGAGATTGAGAAAACCGGCCACTATTTTGAAAAGATGGTCGTAGGGCACGTTGATAAGGTTCGGCCTCATCCAAATGCGGATAAACTTCAGATTTGTGATGTGAACATTGGATCCGGTGTTTCTCAGATTATTTGTGGCGCGCCGAATGTGGCCGCTGGTCAAAAAGTTGCCGTAGCTACTGTTGGGGCGACAATGCCGGAACCCACACCTAATGGCGATTACCTCACCATCAAAAAAGTGAAATTACGCGGTGAACCGTCTGAAGGAATGATTTGCTCAGAGGCCGAGCTTGGGCTTAGCGACGATCACTCAGGAATTATGGTACTGGATGAATCACTGGAGGTAGGGACACCTTTAAACGACGCCCTCGACGCTGAACCCGATACTATTCTTGAAATCGGCCTTACGCCTAACCGCCCCGATGCAGCCTGCCATATTGGTGTTGCACGTGACTTGGCCGCCGTGCTAAAAACAGAACTGAATGATCCCTATAAAGAGGTCGCCCCTTCGGAAACCGACCTCTCTGAGCATGTGACGATTGATATAAAAAATCAAGAAATGTGCCCACGCTATGCGGCGTTTATGGTTTCAAATGTTGAGGTCAAGGAATCACCAAACTGGTTAAAGAAGAGGCTGCGCGCAATTGGATTGCGTCCTATCAACAATATCGTGGATGTTACGAATTTCGTTCTTCACGAAGTGGGCCAGCCGCTTCACGCGTTTGATTATGACAAGATTGCCGGAAAAAAAATAGTTGTCCGGGACTTTGATGAAGAGAAAGAGTTCATCACCCTTGATGACACTAAACGAAATGTATCAGCGGGCACTCTGTTTATTTGTGACGGCGAGAAACCTGTTGCAATTGCGGGCATAATGGGCGGTGAAGAGTCTGAAGTAAGCCATAATACGTCGACTGTACTTATTGAAAGTGCGTATTTCGACCCATCATCCATCAGAAAAGCTTCAAAACGTCTGGCTCTTCAGACAGACAGCTCGTATCGCTTCGAACGTGGAATTGATCCAACGATGCAGCTTAAAGCTGCCCGAAGAGCCGCAGAACTGATTGCGGAGATCTCCGGGGGCACAATTGAAGACGGATATTCAGATGTTCAACCTAATAAACCCGAACAACTGACAGTTGAGCTCAGGACGTCCAGAGTAAACCATCTTCTTGGGACTGATCTTTCCCAGACTGAGGTTCTGGCCATATTAAATCATCTGGAATTCTCAACGGAGGCAGAAGACGACGATGTTGCCAGTTGCGTCGTTCCTTTTTTCAGACCGGATGTAACCCGTGAAGTCGATCTCATAGAAGAAGTCGGCCGGGTTTTCGACTACAATAACATCCCAAAGCCAGAATCCTCTCCTTTTGTAACACCTGAACCCCTTACTGACTGGGAAGAACTGAATAAAAGGGTCCGAAACATTGCAGTTTCACTCTCTTACAAAGAAATTTCGACCAACTCGCTGCTCTCCAAAAAAGAGGCAGACTTGTTGAGTGATGAATCAAAACATGTCGTAACAATAAATCCCGTATCACAAGAAAATACGACACTTCGGCCGAAACTTGCAGGTGGATTCCTGAAGGCGGTTAAATATAATCTGCATCGTAATGAAGACCGATTACGATTTTTTGAAGTCGGGCATGTATTCGAAAAAAACGAAAAAGGAACGTGGATTGAAGGAGTAAAAGAGCACTCGTGGTTGCTGTTAGGGCTCTCTGGTTTTCTATCCCGGGACAGCTGGACCGGCGATGCAGAGCCGTTTTCGATATTTGATCTGAAAGAGGATCTGGAGGCCTTGTTTGAATCTCTGGGTGTCAGGGATAGACTCACTCAGCATGCAGAGGATAACTACTCTCTTATTTATAAGCACGCCAATACAACTGTGGCAACTCTATCCATTATTGATGAAGAGACACGTTCAGGGTATGACGTGAAACATGAAGCGTTTATTGCAGAGGTTGATATCACGGTTTTGTCTGAGCTGGATCTGATATCCCGGGATGTCAGATACAACAAAGTTTCGAAATATCCGGCATTTGATTTTGATGCCGCTTTCGTCGTCAATTCCGATGTGCGCGCCGGTGATCTTGAACAATCAATTCGTGAAGAAGCCGGTTCTGCTCTAAAATCAGTTCATGTATTCGACGTATATGAAGGGAAAAACATTGGCGAGGATAAAAAAAGTATTGCATTTAGGCTCTCTTTTTTAGATTCTAATAAAACACTGACGATCAACGATGTGGAACCAATAGTTAAAAAAGTTGTACAACAATTAGATCGTACGTACAATGCAAAGTTAAGATCATAGATATGCTTCCATGGCTGACATTGAATCGCAACATGAAACGTTTTCGAGCTACCTTGAACAAATCCGCAATAAGGTTGCACTTCTGAAAAAGCAGAACAAAGATTTAAAAAGGGAAAATCTTCGACTGACTGATAAACTTGAAAAAGCTCAAAAAAAGCAGGGAGATATCTTCTCAGAGATCAGCGAATCAGAACGAATTGCGATGCGTCACCAGGTGAAGAGCCTGATTAGCAAGATCAGTAAACATATCGATTAATAGAGCCATGCAAGCAATAAAAGTAACCATTTTAGGAAAGCAGATCCCCCTTAAAGTTGAAGAGGGTGAAGTTGAGAGCATGAAGCGGATTGCAGACTTTGTGGATGAAAAATTTAAGCTTTATCGGCAAGAGCTCACAAATCAACCTGATTCAACAGCAATGATTCTGGCCTCACTCAGCATTGCCGGTGAACTTTTTGAGTTGCGTCAGGAAATTCGTGAGTATGAAGATACCGAGGGCGAACTCATGAAGCGGGTAAACAGCGAGGTGGAAAAACTGATATCAGATATTTCCTGATTTTGCTGCCGGGAATTTAATCCATTTCTATTTAGTTGAAGCAGTACTATGTATAAAGGAGAACGCTTTAATAGCTATACCCACCTTGCAGGATCCATACTCTCTGCGATAGGATTTGTATTCCTGCTCTACCTCGCTTTTACAAAAGGCGACCCCTGGAAAATTACGAGCTTTACCATCTACGGCTTCACGCTGATGATGCTGTACACATTTTCAACTTTATATCACAGTGTTCAGGGAAAATTAAAGCGCGTATTTCAGAAGCTGGATCACGTTTCAATCTATCTGCTCATCGCCGGTTCCTACACTCCGTTCACTCTTGTAACCCTCAGGGGTGAAACCGGCTGGACAATTTTTGCTATTGTCTGGGGGCTGGCCACACTCGGTATCATTATCGACCTAATACCCAGTAAAGGGCATAGAATTTTACCTCTTATCATCTACCTGCTGATGGGATGGCTGGCAGTTATTATTGTTGATCCCCTGGTTCAGGGCCTTTCTTTAAATGGCTTCTACTGGCTCATTGCCGGAGGCATGTTCTATACCTTTGGCGTTATATTTTACGTGCTTGATTCTCAGCACCGATTATCTCACGGTATATGGCACCTTTTCGTCCTTGCCGGAAGCCTGAGCCATTTCGTAACTGTTGCCGCATATGTAGCCTGAAATGATTGGATTCTCCCCGTAGATTCAATAATTTTTAGAACTTAGATACTAAACTGTTCGACAGACCAAAACCACTTTTGTCAAGATTGCGAAATTTCAAAAAGACTCTCTCCACATTAACACGGATTATACACCAAAAAATCACCACCCAAAGTTGAGCTTATAACATGAGTTCGATTAATCAATCAAGTTATTGAAGGTACCTCTTTCCCGGGACGCATGCGGCGAAAAAAGGGGGGATCTCCATCAGAATTATTGATAACCCAATGAACACCCCTCTCGCCGTAGGCATCCCCTGGGGAAAATCTCTCCGTCAGCCGACGGAAGACTCCTGTAATCATTTTTTAAAACTGAACTCAGGTTAATAAGATAAATAACGTACGTGCATTAGTTTTACCACGTTAAGGTACTCGTACACGCGTCATCGTGAATGATCCGGGTTAAACAGTAGATCAGCCGGATGTAATACTTAATGAGGCTATTCTAAACTGAATCTTTTGCATTAATCCAAAAAAAGAAGATACCATCCAGAATCAAACGTGATTCACCTGTATTAGAACTCAAATTTATCGGCTTAATTTTGTACCTTTCCCATCTTTTGGAACTCAACAGTCAGTATGCCAAAGAATTCAGCGAAGATCTTTTTTATTGCCGATATCGTGGGAGAAGCCGGCCTCACGTTTCTCGAAACGATGCTGCCTCCTCTTATTGAAAAGCATTCACCCGATTTTATTATCGCAAACGGTGAAAACTCGCACGAAGGCCGAGGCATCAATCGTGAAATCGTCCAGAAGCTGTATGACTTGGGCGTAAATGTTATTACAGGAGGAAACCACTCATTCGATAAGTGGAAAATCTTTTCTTACATGAAAAGTGACCCCAATCTTTTACGGCCACTTAATTATCCCAAAGGAAACGCTGGTTACGGCTATGGAATATATGAACTGCCTGATTCAGATAAAAAGATCAGTGTACTGAATCTTCAGGGACGGACGTATATGCAGCCTATTGATGATCCCTTTTCGACATCTGACTGGGCTATTGAAAAAATTAAAAGAGAAACGGATATCATATTTGTGGACTTTCATGCAGAAGCTACTGCGGAAAAGATTTCAATGGCATGGCAGCTTGACGGACGGGTATCTGTTATGGTCGGTACCCACACGCACATTCCGACAAATGATGCCCGAATTTTCCCAAATGGTATGGGGTACGTTACAGATGCAGGAATGACCGGGCCGTTTAATTCCGTCATTGGAATGAAGAAAAAAACATCTATAAACAGATTTTTACTGGGTACACCCCAACGATTTCATGTTGCAAAAAAAGATAATCATCTTTGCGGCGTTCTTGCTACAATAAATCTTGAATCTGCAAAATGTACAGAGATTCAGTCAATCATTTTTCCTGAATTTCAGAACAAAACTGAATGAATTCATCTCATCAACCCATCCTGCGTGCTCAGCACATAGCAAAAAGTTTTAAGAGCGACTCAGACTCAGGCAGGCTCGAAATTCTAACAGACGTAAATCTTGAGATCGGTAAATCAGAGATCATTGCGATTATCGGGTCAAGCGGATGTGGAAAAAGCACGCTGCTCCATATTCTTGGCGGGCTCGATCGTCCGAACAGCGGCACGGTCAGCTGGAATGACCAACCCATCTATGATTTAAAATCCGATAATCTTGCCGATCTCCGCAATCGCAATGTTGGCTTTGTATTTCAGTTCCATCATCTCCTGCCTGAATTTTCGGCCATCGAAAATGTGATGATGCCCGGATTCATCAGCGGAACTCCTGAACAGGAGGCTCAAGTGAAAGCCTCTGCCCTGTTAGTGCGCCTGGGACTTGGTGAACGACTTTCTCACCGTCCGTCGCAGCTATCCGGTGGTGAACAGCAGCGCGTGTCTATGGCCCGGGCGCTGATGAACGAACCCTCTTTGATACTGGCTGATGAACCAACCGGAAACCTGGACGAATCGAATACCGAAGCAATCCTTTCTCAGCTCTTTGAACTGAGAGAGGACCGTGATCTATCAATTGCTTTGATTACGCACGAGCGGGATATTGCCAACCGCTGCGATGTAGTATATGAGCTTCAAAACGGGGTTCTGCATCAAGTAGACTAACAGACGTTTTTTACTTGGTTAAAACATTAAACAGTGATAACTTTTAGAGCTGTAACAAAAAATAATTGATAGCAATCTTATATGAGTAAAGGACTAAAAAAAGAAGAATTAGAACAGGATATTCTCGTTGAATATTCTTCGCGGTTCATGTATTTCTACCAAAATAATAAAGCCACCGTTATTGGAGGCGGCCTTGGTATCGTGGTAGTCATTGGTTTGATTATTGGGTTCTTCGTCTATTCTGATCAGCAGGAAGATAAAGCGCAAAACTTACTTGGTATTGCTGAGGAACAGCTCATGCAGGGAAATTATGAATCTGCTCTCTATGGTGATGAACAGGATTTTACCCTTGGATTTGAACAAATTTCAAATAATTATCCTCGAACCAACGCAGGTAATCTGGCAACCTATTATGCCGCTGTTTCTGAATTTGAACTCGGCAATTATGAAAGTTCCCTGCAAAGAATGCAAAACTTCGAAGTACCCGAAGGCATCATGGGTGTAGCTCCATTATCTCTTCACGCTATTCTTCTGTCGGAACTGGATCGATATGATGAAGCGGGTCAAAAGTATATAGAAGCAGCAGATTGGAATGAGAACGCGTCTACAACTCCATATAACCTTATGGAAGCTGCACTCGCATTCAACGAAGCCGGAAGTACAGATCGTGCACTCGAAGTGATTGACAGAGTTTTAAACGAGTATCCGAACAGCCAGCAAGCTGCTGATGCTAAACGAATGAAAGGCCTGCTTGCAAGAGCGGCATAAACATGAGTATCACGCGTTTGATAAATCCGCTTTCATTGTTTGATTGCGGATTTTTTTATGTCACGTAAAAGACTTGGAGGGCCCCGTCTCACTCATAATGATTGCTCATGCCACTGAGCAGTGGATTTCAGCTTATCCCGGATTATGCATCAAGCCCCGCAAGCATTCGGGGTAATCTGAACAAGGGCGACGCGACGCATGGAGATGGCAACGGAAGGGTACTTGTGTACCCTGGGAAAACCATTTGCGCTTGCGCCATATGTATGCCCCGGGCAAACGCAGTACACATGAAAATTACGCCGCAAAAAATCTACACCCAAAGTTAAGCCATAAGATAAATAACGTACATACATTAATTTTAACACGTTAAGGTACTCATACACATGTCATCGTGAATAATCCGGGTTTAATGAGTGACTGTAGAAACGGGTGAGGATCAAATCGTTGGCAGGTATCCATATTTCCCGAGTTGTGGAGCTTGTGTACTTACTCTAGTGCCGTTACCACTAAATTCATTTAGTTTAGCTTACAGCGAAATCTGATGCATTTCCCGAAAACGATAAATTTGCATACTCAACTTATTTGCTGGTAACCGTACTAGCTAATGAAGGCTGTGTTCAAGTAATAAGCAAGAAGTCAAAAAGGTGATCACGAAAAGTGAACCGGGAGTGTTTGCTGAAAAAGGAAAAGGGTACAATGGACTAACAGAAAAGAAGCATAATTCTTTATTTATAACATTCGCAATTCCATTTATTCGACTACCGATCATGAGAAATTAATTATTTAGTTGTAAATTAATTTCTACGACCAAAAAAACACAAAAAGGAGAGATTATGAAGGTTGTTGGAATCACAGTACTTCTGGCAGGAATTTTTTTTACAGTTTTTGTCCTTTTTTTAGAACCGTTGACGCCTATTTCTACTCACACTTCTGGCTGGGCGCCATGGATCGGGTTATTAATTATTGCAACAGGTTCTTTCACTATCTTTAAAACTAGAAAGTAGAAGGATTTATCTGTAGGCCTTAGTTATGAAGGAATAGCGGAATTATACGACTGTTTGAAAAGCCAATAAAGTGGATTATTCTGCCTTGATCGTATTTGTAAAAAATCCGCTCATTGTATCGCAGTGGATTTTTTTTGCTACAAAATTCTTGGCTCTGCAAACCCAACTTTTAGTCTTTTATGAAAACAAATGCATGCTCTTCAAATGCCGGTAAGTTGATGAACATCCCGTAGTTTTTATAAAATACTTCTTTGAAGCCGAGCCGTATCATAATTTTTCATAAGCTATGGTCGGTAATACCCCATTGTGTGATATTGTGAATATCCTTCCAAGGTTTTTCGTATTCAGGGTGGATTTCATTTTTGTGCTCATAAATATATCGAGTCAGCTCTTCAGCATGATCTGAGGCGACTTCATTATACTCATTGAATGGTAAATCTGTAAGACGAATAGATTCTTTACCCCGTATATACTGTTGATTATAGATTATAAAACAAGAACAATTTTTTGCATAGTTCTCAACAATCTGATCCCAATCCTGGTTTGCCTGATGTAAAAGGACATCGAACAAAAAAATAACATCAACCGAGCCGATTTCATCTATTACAGACGGACTACCAAAGTCATCTTGCAGAATTTGAAAACTCTGATGTTGCTGCAATTTTTGGGCAAGAATTTCGGGAATCTTTGTATCCACTAAAACTCCCCTATTGATCTGAAAGTTTTTTATGGTGTATCGGCTGTAAGCAGCATTTACTTTCCACACACCACCGAGATCTGCAAATGATTTTGCTTCGGGATAAAATTCACGAAACGTCATGTTAATCAGTTTGAGCTTATCAGGATTTACGTAAATATTGTAACCCTTAAGAAGGCTCGAAAGGTTTCGAAATCCTTTTGTAATTTTTCTCAAGGCGGATGAAATAATCGGTTGCTTTACGATCAGTAGGAGAACATGAAACTTCTAAAGTTAATAGAAATTAATGATTGGATAATTTAACATTAAGCATCGATCGAACACCAAGAAACGTAAATATACTCATCACCTGCAAAGCATTTATAATACCACAACTCCCACAGTTCCTTAACTGACTGTAGAAATGTTGTTCGGTAAGATCCCTGTAAGTTGCTGATGTATAAGAAAAAAGTGTTTACTGGACTTGTATCTATTTGAGAACAAGTCTTGATGTCAAACTATTCAAACCGCATTTTAATTAAAAAGAGTAAAACCCAAAAACCTTCATCAAATAACTTTCACAACTAAGTTCAGTTCTTCTCAACATAATTGGCCCAAAACACCATGGATAACACACATTAAAATTGTGATGTTATCTTTGAGAGCTGTACACATCAATAATTCCCAATATGTCATCGGATTGATGTGAGATCCTAAATAAAAATAGTAACGTGTACATGGTATTAATTGAAATAAATTGGCGGTTATCTGCGCCCTACTCTATTCACATCCTCAAGAATACATCAGCTATTATGCTGAGAAGTACCGTGTCAACTCGGAAATCCTGATAACTCATTTCACTAACTCCCAATTCTCTAATTCCCAAAATTACATATTACGCCGATACTGTCCGCCTACCTCGTATAGTGCATGTGATATCTGACCAAGCGAGGCAACTTTCACTGTCTCCATCAGCTCTTCGAAGAGGTTACCATTGTTGCGGGCTACAGTTTTGAGACGTTTGAGAGCCTCGCTGGTTCTGTCGGCATTGATTTTCTTAAACCGCTCCAGGTTGTCAATCTGCTGCTTCTTCTCTTCCTCAGTTGAACGAATCAGATCAATTTCTTTCTCCTCTTCGGGGCTTTTTTTATCGTTGATGAACGTATTAACACCGATAATGGGCAGCTCACCCGAATGTTTCTTTGATTCATAAAAAAGACTCTCATCCTGGATCTTTCCGCGCTGATACATGCTTTCCATTGCACCAAGCACACCGCCCCGATCCGTAATGCGGTCAAATTCAGCAAGAATGGCATCTTCAACAAGATCTGTCATATCTTCTATGATAAATGAACCCTGCAGCGGATTTTCATTCTTGGTCATGCCCATCTCTTTGTTGATAATCAGCTGAATCGCCAATGCGCGGCGTACAGACTCTTCCGTGGGTGTGGTAATTGCTTCATCGTATGCATTGGTATGTAGCGAGTTACAGTTGTCGTACACGGCCATGAGCGCCTGCAGAGTCGTACGTATATCATTGAACTGTATCTCCTGAGCGTGAAGAGACCTGCCACTGGTCTGAATGTGATACTTCAGCTTCTGTGACCGTTCGTTTGCACTGTATTTGTGCTTCATCGCTATTGCCCATATACGGCGCGCTACTCTGCCAATTACAGCGTATTCCGGATCAAGTCCGTTACTGAAGAAAAATGAGAGATTATGAGCAAAATCATCAACACTCATCCCCCGCGATAAATAATACTCCACGTAGGTAAATCCGTTGGCAAGCGTAAATGCCGCCTGAGTGATCGGGTTTGCACCTGCCTCTGCAATATGATATCCCGAGATGGAAACGGAGTAATAGTTTCGAACACCGTGTTCCGTGAAATAACTTTGAACATCTCCCATCATTTTCAGCGCAAACTCTGTAGAAAAAATACAGGTATTTTGCGCCTGATCTTCCTTAAGGATATCAGCCTGAACCGTCCCGCGAACTACTTTAATGGCATCGGATTTGATTTGCTCATACGTATCATGGTCAACCAGCTGATCCCCGCTTACGCCAAGCGTGCCCAGCCCGAACGAGTCGTTGCCCTCCGGCAGCTCCAGACCGTAACGCGGTTGCGATTGCCCTTTCTTTTTAAATATTTCTGCAATCTTTTTCTTTGCGTCGTCCCATTTGCCTTCATTTTTCAGGTACCGTTCCACTTCCTGATCAATCACCGTATTCATGTACATCGCCAGAATCATTGGTGCCGGACCGTTGATAGTCATCGACACTGACGTGGTAGGTGCTGTGAGTTCAAACCCTGAGTACAGCTTCTTCATATCATCGAGTGTGCAAATACTCACACCCGAATTTCCAATCTTACCGTATATATCCGGCCGCTGATCTGGATCTTCACCGTAGAGAGTAACAGAGTCAAATGCCGTTGAAAGACGCGCGGCAGGCATTCCCTCACTTACATAGTGAAATCGTTTGTTGGTCCGCTCCGGAGTTCCCTCACCGGCAAACATCCGCGTTGGATCTTCTCCTTCCCGCTTAAACGGAAACACACCCGCCGTAAACGGGAAATACCCGGGCAGATTTTCTTTGAGTGCAAATCGAAGTCTGTCACCGCTGCTTTTTGATTTAGGAAGAGAGATTCGCGGTATTTTTGTACCGCTGAGCGACTCTCTGTAGAGATCATTCTTAAATACTTTATCTCTCACCTGCACTTCAAACTGATCCTCCTGGTATTTCTGATACAGCTCATCCCATCCATCCAGTATCCCTTTTGGGAGAGGATCTAATCGCTCAACCCAATAATTTTTCATCTCTTCGAGCTTCTCTGAGATCACCGGTTTTTCGTCCGGATTCCAGTTCTCCAGCTGGTCAAGCGTTCCTTTTACCTGATCCAGTTTTGATGCGAACTCAACCTGCTGCTCTGCCCAGTCGTGGTAGCTTTCAATGGTTTCGGTAATTTCAGACAGGTACCGCTGTCGTTTACCCGGAATAATCGCCTGGGTATGAAGATCCTCAGCCGGCTCAGGGTTTGTGTAAAGTGTTGTCTTCCACTCTTTGCTGTAATACTCGTTTACGCGGTCTACAATTGCCTTAAACAAACGGTGAACACCTTCATCGTTAAATTGAGCCGCAATAGTGGGATAAACCGGCATTTCTTTCGGATTTATGTGCCAGTCGCCACGGTTTCGCTGCATCTGTTTACGCACGTCCCGAAGCGCATCAAGAGATCCTTTTTTCTCAAATTTATTCAGCACAACAAAATCGGCCAGATCAAGCATGTTAATCTTTTCAAGCTGGGTTGCCGCTCCATATTCATGTGTCATCACATAGATTGGAATATCGGCGATGTCAGCTATTTCAGTGCCGCTTTGCCCAATCCCGCTGGTTTCTATAATAATCAGGTCAAATCCTGCTTTTTTGTAGACTGCAATCGCTCCATGGACTGAGTCACTGATCGACCGGTTGGATGCACGCGTTGCCATGCTTCTCATAAATACCCGTTCAGTGTCGATACTATTCATCCGTATTCGATCGCCAAGCAGTGCACCACCCGTACGCACTTTTGACGGATCGATGGAGATCATACCAATAGTCAAGTCACTGAATTCCGTAAGAAACCGGCGAATCAGCTCATCCGTGAGTGAACTTTTACCGGCACCACCTGTTCCGGTAATCCCGATCAGAGGAATATCGGACTGCTTAGTATCCGATAATATTTTTTCATCACCATCAAACAAAGCACCATCACTATACGAAAGAATGTCGCTGTTCCTGTTTTCCAGGGCAGAGATTGAGCGGGCAATTTCTAAATGATTTTGTGAATCAATCTTGCCCGGTTCTGCTCTTTTGTATTCGTTCGGGTCAAAATCACATGATTCCATCATGTAGTTGATCATTCCCTGCAGCCCCATCGTGCTGCCGTCTTCTACAGAAAAAATACGTTTTACACCGTAGTCATGGAGCTCATCAATTTCATTTTGAACAATTACTCCCCCGCCGCCGCCAAAGATTTGAATTTGTTCTGCATTGTTCTCTTTCAGCAAGTCCACCATGTATTTGAAATATTCCATGTGACCGCCCTGGTATGAACTGATGGCTATACCCTGAGCATCTTCCTGAATGGCACACCTCACAATCTCATTTACTGAGCGATTGTGCCCCAGATGGATCACTTCAGCCCCTGTAGATTGCAGTATTCGCCGCATAATGTTTATGCTGGCATCGTGGCCGTCGAACAGACTTGCAGCAGTAACAAACCGCAGGTTATGTTTTGCCTCGTATTTGGTTTGGGTCTGCTGGCCGTTCTTTTTGGATTTTTGGGTAGAAGGTGAATCTTTTGTCGTTGCTTCAGACATATGTGTTAAAATCTGTTTTATTCCTTTGGAAGCGTTTTCACAATATAACGAAATGATTGTACAGACGTTATATGAAAGTGTTTAAAAAACTTATAATACTTTAAACTGAGTTTGATTATAAAAACAAATACAGAACTCTCCCCTAATGGACTGTGAGAAAATAGGGAGTCAAACGTCGAGCAGGTGAACTTTAAGGCTGATGCTCTTATTCCGAAGCTCCCCTCCCAATCAAGTCCCGACAGGGCACGATAGGAGCCTGTCCGGCTTTCGACGGAAGGAGACGGAGGAGGGTCAGAAAATCAGGACTCTTTGAAAGTAGAAGATTTCCTGCTTTTTTTAGCCACAATTTCTTTGGAATTTAATTTTCCCATAGCCCCTAATAAGGGCCTCCGAGCGTTAGCGATTCCCTCCGTCGGCTGACGGGGGGATTTTCCCCAGGGGATGCCTTCGGCGAGAGGAGTATTCATTGGTTTTCCAAAATTCTTATGAACAACCCCCCCTTTTTTCGCCGCGGGCATGCTTTCGGGGAAGCGGGACTATCAATAACTTGGCTTATTAATCGAACTCAGGTTTTAAAGAGGAATCGAAGATTTATAATTCCTTTTCGGATGACTTGTTAAGATAACTTATGGTTCGTTGAGGGAAAGGAATGACGATACCTTCATTATCAAATCGTTTCTTTACCGATTCCAGTATCTCGCACTCCAAAACAAATGCGTTGGGCGGATCTGCTGCCCAGGCCCAGGCGCGCAGGTTTACGGAAGACTCTCCCAGCATCACTACACGAACCATAACCCGAGGAACTCCCTTTTCAATATCCTCCTCGGAACGTACGTCAATATTAAGCGGGTGATTCTCAACCTCCTCAGCCATAATCATTTTTGCTTTATCGATATCCGATCCGTAACTGATGCCAACATTGATAAATTTACAGAGCTTATCATCTATGTAGTTTGAGTTTATTAATATCTCATTGCCGATGATAGAATTGGGAATGATGATCCGCTGATTCTCAAAATTCCGAATAATCGTATGCCGCAAATTGATATCTTCCACCACTCCCCTTAATGTGTCTTTTATCGTAATCCTGTCATTTATCCGATATGGCTTAAACATCACGATAAACACGCCGCTTACAATATTTCCCAATGCCTGCTGTGATGCAAAACCGATCACAATAGCTAAAATACCCGCACTGGCCAGCATCGATTGTGCGATATGACGGAGGGACGGTATGTTCCATATTGCAAAACCTATCCCCGTTATGTAAATAAGCGCAAGCAAAGAGTAGTACAAAAACCGGACGTTGGTCGGATCTTCCATTTCGTTACGAGCACGACTGCTTTCAAACCGCTTAAACGCCCTCTTTAACAGATACTGTACTACAATAGTGATAAACAGTATCACGATCACAGTAACAGTCAGGGTAGCTTCATCATATAATTGAGTTATGATATCAGACATTTTTTGTTACTTTTTTTGATGATTTATAATATTACTGTTCTGTAGTTACGGAATCCGGTGATACACTCTGAGGAGAACCGGACGGTTCACCTGAAAATTCGACGCTCACCTCAGATGTAAACCCTTCACGAACCGGTATCTCCCGTCGTAAAAAATAGGG